>Ga0265300_10000241_pt1 | contig 58661 bp, 51 predicted proteins | sample AusTroGonzalo_MG_FD_193482 | JGI IMG/M metagenome (GOLD analysis project Ga0265300, IMG submission 193482) | Bovine rumen microbial communities from tropical cattle in Woodstock, Queensland, Australia - Gonzalo_03 | ecosystem: Host-associated > Mammals > Digestive system > Stomach > Rumen ... | reverse complement strand
CGGTGTTGATGTATATCCACCATTGTCAATGCGTACACTTTCACCGCGGTAAGCTATTGAACCTGAAGCAGAAGAGCTAATTACCTTAAAGAACAGTGTATTTGGTGTTGATGTATAGGCACCGGCAATTTCACGTACGCTCTCACCACGGTATGATGTCGAGCCGGAGGCTAATGAACTTATGGTATTAAAGAATGATGTATTTGGACTTGTCTCGTATGCACCGGCCTTACTATATACTTTCTCACCACGATAAGAAATTGAACCGGATGCTGATGAACTTATCGTATTAAAGAATGATGTATTTGGTGTAGAACTATATGCGCCTTTACCTAAGTTAGCACTTTGACCACGATAAGAAATTGAACCGGAGGCCAATGAACTGATAGTTACAAAGAATGATACATTCGGGCTTGTTGCATATGCACCGGCAATCAAATGTACACTCTCACCACGATAGGCTATCGAACCTGATGATATTGAACTAATAACCTTAAAGAATGATGTATTCGGAGCAGAGCTATATGCACCTGATGTATAATTCATATTTTGACCACGATATGATATAGAACCAGAAGCCTCAGATTTAATAACTTCGAAGAATGATGTATTTGGACTTGAACTATAAGCACCACTATGTGAACCAGTTGCTAATCCAGCGGCTCGATAAGAAATTGAACCAGATGCTATTGATCGAATTACGTTGAAGAAATACGTATTTGGTGCTGATGTGTAGCTACCGGCAAGAATATGTGCACTCTCACCACGATAAGCATGTGATCCAGAGGCCAGTGATGCGATGGTAATAAAGAATGATGTATTCGGACTTGTACCATAGGCACCTGTTGCCAAATTTGCACTCTCACCACGATAAACTACAGAACCGGATGCTGATGAATTAATAACTACAAAGAATCTCGTATTTGGACTTGTTGCATATGCACCGGCTTTGCTATGTACGCTTTCACCACGATAGGCATATGATCCAGAGGCCAGTGAATTTATCGTGTTAAAGAATGATGTATTCGGAATTGAACTATATGCACCATTTGCTAAATTTGCACTTTCACCACGATAAACTACAGAACCGGATGCTGATGAATTAATAACTACAAAGAATCTCGTATTTGGACTTGTTGCATATGCACCGGCAATCAAATGTACACTCTCACCACGATAGGCATATGAGCCAGAAGCCAATGAATTTATTGTGTTAAAGAACGAGGTATTCGGACTCGAACTGTAGGCACCCGTATTGCTATGTACACTCTCACCACGATAGGCTATTGAGCCAGAGGCTAATGAACTTATGGTATTAAAGAATGATGTGTTTGGACTTGCACCGTAGGCACCATTGCTCCTGTTGTAACTTTCACCACGGTAAACTATAGAACCTGATGCAGATGAACTGATAGTTGCAAAGAATAGCACATTCGGACTTGAACTATATGCACCAGCTTTGCTGTGTACACTCTCACCGCGATAGGCTGTTGAACCAGATGCTAATGAACTTACTGTGTTAAAGAATGATGTGTTAGGACTTGCACCATAGGCACCATTACTCTTGTTATAGCTTTCGCCACGATAAACTACAGAACCAGATGCCATTGAACTTATAGTTACAAAGAATCTCGTATTTGGACTTGTAGCATATGCACCGGCAATCAAATGTACACTCTCGCCACGATAGGCATATGAACCAGATGCTAATGAACTTATTGTGTTAAAGAACGATGTATTTGGGCTCGAACTATAGGCACCGGTATCACTATATGCACTCTCGCCACGATAAGCATATGACCCAGAAGCCAATGAACTTATGGTGTTAAAGAATGATGTATTTGGTGTGGAACTATATGCGCCCTTACCCAAGTTAGCACTCTCGCCACGGTATGTGATTGAACCGGATGCTGATGAACTAATTGTTGCAAAGAATGATACATTCGGACTTGTTGCATATGCACCGGCAATCAAATGTACACTCTCACCGCGATAAGCATATGACCCTGAGGCTAATGATCTTATGATATTAAAGAATGATGTATTTGGTGTAGAACTATATGCACCGGTATTGCTATGTGCCCTTTCACCACGATAGGCGTATGATCCAGAAGCCAGTGAACTTATGATGCTAAAGAATGATGTGTTTGGTCTTGAACTATATGCACCATTTGCCAAGTTTACGCTCTCACCACGATATGATATAGAACCAGAGGATAGTGAACTAATGGTTACAAAGAACGATACGTTCGGACTTGAACTATAGGCACCTGCCAGGATACGTGCACTATCACTACGATATGATATAGATCCAGATGCTAATGAACTTATCGTATTAAAGAATGATGTATTCGGACTCAAAATATTGGCACCATTTGCAATATTTACACTTTCACCACGATAAGAAATTGAACCGGATGCTGATGAACTTATAATAACGAAGAAAGATACGTTTGGTGCCGATGTATATGCACCATCTTTCAAGTTTACACTTTCGCCTCGATAAGCATACGAACCGGAAGCGACTGAACTAATAGTAATAAAGAATGATGTATTCGGTGTTGAGGTGTACCCACCATTATCAATGCGAGCGCTTTCAGCACGGTAGACTATTGAACCAGATGCAGAAGAGTTTATCACTTTAAAGAACAATGTATTCGGTGTTGATGTATAGGCGCCGGCATTGCTACGTGCGCTCTCACCACGGTATGCTGCTGATCCAGATGCTAATGATCTTATTGTATAGAAAAATGATGTATTTGGTGTTGAACTATATGCACCGGCAATAAGATGACTGCTTTCACCACGATAGGCTGTAGAACCTGATGCTGTAGAACTAATCACCTTAAAGAAAGAAGTGTTTGGAGTGGAGCTATAGGCACCACCTGAAAAGTTCAAACCTGTGCCACGATATGCAACAGAACCAGAAGCCTCTGATTTAATCACTTCAAAGAATGATGTATTCGGAGTAGATGTATATGATCCCTGAAAACCGTCAGCGAGTCTATCTGCACGATACGAGATTGAACCAGATGCTATAGATTTAATAACATGGAAGAATTCAGTGTTTGGACTGGATGAATAGCTACCTGCTGCCAAGAACACACTCTGGGCACGATATGATGTCGAGCCAGATGCCTCGGATCTAACAACATCAAAGAATGATGTATTCGGGGTTGTTATATATGCACCAGCTTCACTATGCGCGCTCTCGCCACGGTATACTGTCGAACCGGAAGCCTTTGAACTTATGGTAATAAAGAATGATGTATTTGGACTTGTCTCGTATGCACCGGTCTTGGTACGTACTCTTTCGCCACGGTAAGCTGTCGAGCCGGATGCCTTTGAACTTATGGTAATAAAGAATGATGTATTCGGTTTTGTTGCATATGCGCCATTTACCAAGTTTACACTCTCTCCACGATATGCTATTGAACCAGATGCTGACGAACTAATAACTTGGAAGAACAGTATATTAGGCGTAGATGTATAAGCACCTGCAACAATATGTGTGCTTTCACCACGATAAGCATATGACCCAGAGGCCAGTGATGCGATAGTAATAAAGAATGATGTATTTGGTGCAGATGTATATCCACCATTATCTGTACGTGAGCTTTCCGCTCGATAGGACAGTGAACCAGAAGCAGAAGAGCTAATTACCTTAAAGAACATTGTATTAGGTGTTGATGTATAGGCACCTTTTACTAAGTTTGCACTCTGACCACGATAAGATGTTGAACCAGATGCCAATGAACTGATAGTTACAAAGAACGATACATTCGGACTCGTCGCATATGCGCCGGCAATCTCATGTACACTCTCACCACGGTATGCTGTTGATCCAGATGCTAATGATTTTATCGTATTAAAGAATGACGTATTCGGAGTGGAACTATATGCACCAACAGTCTTGTGTGACGATTCACCACGATATGATACAGAACCTGATGCCTCTGACCTTATGACTACAAAGAATGATACATTCGGACTTGTTCCATAGGCACCAGCATTAATATGTACGCTCTCACCACGGTATGCTACTGATCCAGATGCTAATGAACTTATCGTATTAAAGAATGACGTATTTGGACTTGCACCATAGGCACCGGCAGCCACATGCGATGATTCACCGCGATAGGCATATGATCCAGATGCTAATGAACTAATAGCAGTAAAGAATGATGTATTTGGTGTAGAACTATATGCGCCGGCCAGCTTATGTGACGATTCACCACGATAAGCTTTTGATCCGGATGCAGCAGAACTTACTACAGAGAAGAATGATGTATTTGGACTTGAGCTATAAGCACCGGCAGGTATGTGTGATCTCTCACCACGGTAAGCCACAGAACCGGATGCCTCAGAATTTATGACATTGAAGAATGATGTATTTGGCGTAGAGCTATAGGCACCGGCAAGCTTATGTGACGATTCACCACGATAAGATTTTGATCCGGATGCTAAAGAACTTATAACGTTAAAGAATGATGTATTGGGTGCTGAACTATAGGCACCAGTTACTACATGAGATAATTCACCACGATAAGCAAGAGAACCTGAAGCCTCAGAACTTATAGTTTTAAAGAATGACGTATTCGGTATAGAGCTGTAAGCACCGGCAACCATATGTGACGATTCACCACGATAAGATTTTGATCCGGACGCCAATGAGCTTATAACGTTAAAGAATGATGTATTGGGTTCAGATGTATAAGCACCAACGACGACATGACATTCTGTACCACGGTAGCACATTGAATCAAGACGAGCATTTAATGATGCTATAGTAATAAAGAATGATGTGTTCGGCGCAGAACTATATGCCCCTACTTCAAAATTACATGATTTTGCACGATAACATGTTGATCCAGATGCGTCTGAGTGTACATGAATAAAGAAACTTGTTTCTGCAACAGCATTAGCTGTGTCGGCACATTCCTCACCACGATAACATATAGAATTCGAAGATATTGAATTAACTGTCATAAAGAACACTGAGTTCGGCGCAGAGCTGTATGCACCACCTTCAATGTAGCAATTCTGTCCACGATAACATATAGAACCTGATGCTACTGAATCTGCAACTGCAAAGAACGACGTATTTGGTGTTGAACTATAGGCACCGACACTGAAACCGCATCCTTGGCTACGATAACATAAAGAACCACCAGCCGATGAACTTAACACATCAAAGAATGACGTGTTTGGACTGGATGAGTAAACGCCTCTACCGGATGAACAATCCTGACCTCTGTAACAAGATGAACCTGAGGCATGTGATTCAATAACATTGAAGAATGATGTATTCGGACTTGATGTATAAACACCACCATTCATGTCACGGCAAAACGTTCCTCTGTAACAAGTTGAACCAGATGCCATTGAATTTACGACAATAAAGAATGATGTATTTGGGGATGACGTGTAAGAACCATATTCAATATAGCAACTTTCACCACGATAACACATCGAACCTGATGCTTTTGATGTTATGATATTGAAGAATGATGTATTTGGTGTTGAACTATAGCTACCAGCATCCAGATTAGAACTCTCTCCACGATAAGCAATAGAACCAGAAGCTTCAGAACTTATTACAATAAAGAACGAAGTATTCGGTTCAGATGTATAGGCACCACCTCTAATTTCAGCACTTTCACCACGATATGATATAGAGCCGGAAGCTGCGGACGCTATAGTTACAAAGAACAAAGTATTTGGAGTTGAACTATAGCTACCAGCTAACAAATGTATATTTTCACCACGATAAGCTACTGAACCGGAAGCCTCTGAACTTATTGTGATAAAGAATGATGTATTTGGTTCAGAGCTATATGCACCTTCTGCCAAATTTGCTTTCTGACCACGATAGGCAATAGAACCGGAGGCAGATGAACTTATTGTCGCGAAAAATAACGTGTTTGGCGTTGAAGAGTAAGCACCGGCATCTAGCGATGCCTCCTCAGCACGATAAGCAAAAGAACCGGAAGCTAAAGATTTTATTGTAACAAAAAATGATGTATTCGGTGTAGAACTGTAAGCGCCTGCTATAATATGACAGCTTTCACCACGATAACAAATAGAACCGGAAGCTTCAGAGTTTATAATACTGAAGAAAGAAGTATTCGGATGAGAAGAGTATGATCCAAATACAATGTTACAATTTTGACCACGATAACAAGCAGATCCACTTGCTAAAGAGTTAATTCCTTCAAAGAACGAGGTATTCGGCATCGAAGAATAAGAACCAGAATCATATGAACATTCTACACCGCGATAACAAGTAGACATTGTTGCAGTCGAGTGAATTGTACTAAAGAACGAGGTGTTCGGCGCAGAGGAATATGAACCACTTTCTAAATCGCAAGATGATGCCTGATAGCATCGTGAATTATCGTTACAGAGCGGTCTCCATACCTTAAACCAATTTAACCAGTCTTCTTCAATATTTACGTGTGCATTCTCTCCTTGCACATCTTCAAAGTTGTCTATACAACCTTTAACTAAAGATTTACGATAACAACCGCCACCATACATACCTTCATTAGCAGTGTCGTTACATGCGCTAATTTCATAAATACAAGCCGGATAAATTTCGTTATTTGCTAAACCGGCCGGAGCAGTCGGACTGTTTGCAAAATAGAAATCTTGCCAATATATACCATTCAATGAGGAGTTGTACAATACATTGTATTCTACATCTTCCCCTGCATTTTCCCCTGAGCTGGATATCTTTACTGTCGGAAGCATAATATTCGGTGTTGTACTACTATCTCCTGTTCTGTAAGCAACTCCGGCAGCGTTTATAAATGAATGATAAAATCTATTTTCTTCACTACATGAAATTCTTCTGTAACATAAGTGGTTACTGTCTGTTTTGTGGCAATAATGAGAAACATAAGTACAACCTGCATTTGCATTAACAATTTGGCAGCTAGAGGATGAAGATGCGCAGTTTGAAAGATTTCTTCCTTCTTCATCATATCTTCCAGACAATGAATTTCCTACTGCAGCAAAGAAATTATCTCTTAATGTTTGGTTTGCTGAATTATAATCAAAACCTTCACCAATAGCGGATGTCGGAGATATATTTAATGTGTTTATATCATACTTGTATCCGATTGCTCTTTCAACTTCATTCATCCAATGCTCATAAGCATCCGGATTTTTATAATCCCCATAAACCGTTGGATTTCCGTATAACACACCCACATTCAAGTTACTGTTATACCATCCACGTTTATTATTACAATCACTCCAACGATAACAGAAATTTCTTATACCGTTACAATCCTTACCACCACCTATATCCGCTTTCTCACCGGTATTATTATTTCCAGCATACGCACAAACTACCCTGTTAATAAGATTATAACGAGGATTATCCAGATTTATGTAATCCCCGTCTAAATCAAATCTTGATGCGCTATACCCGTTGACTCTCCTTCTGTATGGTATATCCTTGTTGTATAATGTATCTTTATAGTATCTATACTCAGCATCATCAACGTTATTAGGTCCTCCGCCCGTACTAAATAGTATTTTATTTTTATCTTTTTCATTACTCCACGGGTCATTCATCGTGTATGGTAGGAAGTTATCAATAGTCTGACCATCTTCCCTTGTTAATTCAACTTCATCCGAACGATAATATTCTTTTTCATTATCACAGTCAAACAATTGCTTACAAGCTGTACCACCGCATCTGGTTGCCTCTCTATATAAACAATGTTCACCACCATTCTTATAAAACCACCGTCTATCCTCATTACATGTGGCCAAACGACATCTACCACCATTTTCTCCCGGCGGGTAGAACGAACATCTTTCCGAATACGGTACAGCGTAATTATCTTCTGCTGTGATGATACCGTCTATCGAGCCAACATCTGAGCCGCCTGATGGGTTTGTATCAACAAAGCCATAAGCACAACCACAATATTGCCAATAGATTTTATGAGAAGTTGCCCCCAGACATGATTTACCATAACCAATCTGATTATCATCTTCCGAACACTCTTGAAAACCGCTGCTTGCCATGGATTCACCGCCATTTGCATCGTAACAGCAGTTTTCCGTCTTAAACAAAGCCCCATCTTCTGAAGATAAACAATAAGTAGAACCGGCACGCGGGTCAGAACATTTATGATAAACAGAGGTGTCACACACACCCTCTCCCGGTCCCCAGTTAGCCTGATTTTCACATGCAGTGTCGCCGAGTCGGCACACCTTAGCGAATGAGTCTTCTGGACACAGCAGACCCATTAGCGCAACTGCAATTAAAATCAGTTTTTTAGTCATTACAAACCTACTTTTTAAATAGAATAATAACGTTGATATGGTATCACACTTTTTGGCAAAAGTCAATGTTTTTATATATCCGAATCGTAAAAAAAGCTTTAAAAAAATAAACTTTATGCACTTATTTTATTTTTGAGCGCAAACTCTCCAAAAGTTCTTCTATTCCCTTCGGAGATTTTGCTATAAACGACGTATATTCATTGCGTGCCGTTTGTGCTAAACTTACGTTTTCTATAATTATATCGATAATTTTTAATTTTCCGTTAACTTCATTAACTCTCCACCTAACACTAGCTGGTTTTCCTTCATCCATCGGAACACTTGTATTTACAAATACTTGGTTAGGGTTGTTTGCCGATGTTACACCTTCAAAAACAAACCTTTTACCCTTGAATTCATCAAATCTTTTTGACCAAGTTTTGATGTTAAATTCTTTGTACAACTCTATAAATTCCTTTTTCTGTTTAGCTGTTGCCATTCTCCAATAGCGACCTAAAACATATTTTCCAATGAAATCCAAATCCAAATTTTCCGTAAAGAGTTTTCTAAATACTTTATCCTTCTCCTCTTGAGAACCATTTGAATTTACTATCTTTTCAATTCCCTCAGAGGTAACATTTTCAATTAATTTCAAAGCTTTATCTTTATTTACATCAGCCGTTGCAAATTTAACAAAACTTAATAAAACTAACAAACATAAGAAAACTTTTTTCATTGCACGTCCTTTTAAAGTTAATCTTCATCCATATTCATGTCGAAATCATAGTCAGCCGTTGTTTCGGCACTCATTTTCGAGCAGCTCTTAATTTTCTTTCTATTTTGCAGATACGCAGATTTCATTGTTTCGTAGTAGTCAAGAGATCCCTCTTCCATACTCTCCAACAATTTCAGATTTTCAGCATACTTATTCAAATATTTGAGTCCGCTAACACCAACATATATCCACTCTGCGTCATTATCCCCACTTTCGTTTGCTATCCAATAAGCCGGCGAAGAGTATCCGTCTGCAACCCAGCCGGTTGCCGCTCTCGGCGTACTCGGACCCAAAATCGGCAAAACAACATACGGTCCGTCCGGAACACACCAGGAAGCCAATGTTTCATCAAAACCGGTCGGTTTCTTTTCCAATCCAGCTTTTGAAGCAACATCATAAAGACCAAGTCCGCCGATGGTTGTATTAATCATAAACCGAGCCAAGTTTTCCCCAGAATTATGAAATTCCCCTTGCAACAAGTGGTTTGCCATCGAAACAGGTTCTTCTATATTAGCAAAAAAGTTTGTTATTCTCTGGCGAACATATTTATTTGTTACAGCTTTATAGCTTTTTGCCACCGGACGAATAACATTTTTTTCCACAGCATTGTTAAATTTAAACATAGCATGGTTATAGTTTTCCAAAGTCGAGCTATCCGGATTTTCGGCCGTCGATGTTGCACATCCGCATAGAGCGCTAAAACTTAATACCGCCATATATTTCAGTACTTTTCTTATCAATTTTCCCTCTTTATTTCCTGTTTCTGATAGAAAGCAATATAGCCATATTATCAGATAAATCAATAATAATAGTTCTTTTATACCACATCCCTTTTATAAAATGTTACAATTTAGAAATGTTTTGTGTTTTGCAAAACAAAAATATACGGATAATATGCATCTTAATGTTAATTTTAATAGAGGAAGACATTATGACAAACACATATAACGGAAAAATCAACCTTTTTGATTGTGCTACTGCTCAAAAAGTTATCGGCCAAGACACATTTTTGAATGCATTTAAGAAGATTTTGGATCACGGTGCTTATTGCCAAGGTCCGGAAACAAAAGAATTAGAGCAAAAATTAGCCGAATATTCAGGCACTAAATATTGCGCTACCTGTGCTTCCGGTACAGATGCATTAACTCTTGCTTTGATGGCATGGGGTGTTAAGCCGGGTGATGCCGTATTTGTTTCTTCTTTCACTTTCGTTGCTTCAGCCGAGTGCATTGCTTTGTTGGGCGGAACACCGATTTTCGTTGATTCAAAGGCAGATACATACAATATGGATCCGGAAGATTTGAAAAAAGCCATTGAAACCGTTAAAAAAGAAGGCAAACTCAATCTTAAGGCTGTTATTGCCGTTGATATCTTCGGTTCTCCGTGTGAATTTGATGAAATCATGAAGATTGCTCACGAAAATGGCATGAAGGTTTTGGAAGATGCTGCCCAAGCTTACGGTTCAAGATATAACGGCAAACCTGCCGGCGCTTATGCCGATATGGTTGCTACTTCTTTCTACCCAACAAAACCTTTGGCTTGCTACGGTGATGGCGGCGCAACATTCACAAATTCCGAAGAAGAATACAAAATATTGGTATCTTGCCGCGTTCACGGTATGAGCGAAACAGACCACTATGACAACCTCCGTTTAGGTGTTACCGGTCGTTTAGACTCATTCCAAGGCGCCGTTGTTCTTGAAAAATTGAAGATTTTTGACGATGAATTGGTTAAGAGAGAAAAGATTGCTAAGACTTATGATGCAAAATTAAGTTCTTACTATGGTCGTCAACGCATTTTGGACAATGCTAAGTCTGCTTATGGTTTATACACCATTAACTGTGAAGACCGTGATGAATTGATGGCTTACTTAAAAGAACACAACATTCCTTGCGGTGCATATTATCCGCGTCCGGTTAACACACAAACAGCTTATGCAAAGTGGAACACCAGAAGCTTGCCGGTTTGCGAAAAACTTTCTAAGACAGTTTTAAGTATCCCGATGCATCCGTATTTGGAACCGGAAGCTCAAGAGTACGTTATTAACGTTATGAACGAATTTGCTGCCAAGAAAATGTCTAAAGCCGCATAATCGCGAAGAACGTTTTTAAACCCCAGACAGGCGCTTTTATAGCGCCTGTTTTTTATTGACATATAAATTTTCAATGTTATCATCACCATGATTTTGAATTTTTGTGATATTATTCAACTAAACTATATATATACGAGTTTAAGGCAATTTGCATCGCACAAAAAAAGTGCAGACCAAGTGTTAAACACCGTTTGAATGTAAAACAGGAAATCTGCTCAACACCGCGGTCAGTTGATGGACCTAACGTTCCACCCTCTTTCCTCCTTTCAGGTGATGAAGCTGCAAATACGGTCTGAGATGATTTTTGTGAGTAGTGGCGAACGAAAGCAAACATTCCACGCCCTTATGTTTCGAGTAAACTTCATTGGAATGTCCAAAATGTTAACGAGTGACTAGCGGCTCTATGCATTTCAAGCGTTTGACCTTGAACTGTCGGGTAGGTTCGCCAATAACCTCCCAGAAGCAAAAACAATGACAAACAGTTGAGTTGGTTTGGCAGCAGCCATTCTCGCAATTTGCGCGTGATAGCAATCTGTTTTAGTTTTACGCTTAAGCCTTTGACACGAGTTGTCAGAGGCTTTTTTTATATTTGACTCTGAAAGATTTTTTATTTAATCTACGCCTCAGAAAACTTATAATTATATCATTCGAATTATTAACTAAGCAAAATATTTTTTATGAAAAACCTTATTGTATTTTGCAAATCGTATCTCGCAGAGATACTGTTTGCGTCTCTGATTCTTTTACTGATTTGCGGTTTTACCGCGTGTTGGTTTAAGTCAACTGGTTTTGTCGTTGGTATATGCGGTGCAATGGCTATGGTTTTAGAGGGATGTATAGCTTTTGGCTTGTCTCATTTACCTGTACATAGCCAATCTTTCAGAATAACGCTTTATTCGTGCTTTATTCTGTGGATTTCGGTATTTATCATCGGCATTATATTTTCGGCGCAGCCAAACAAAGAATTACTTGCTTTAGGCACACTTTCAGGTGTCGCTTTTTGTGCATTGTTCTCTGATTTAGCGGTAAATACGCATTTGCTTCATACTCAGTCCAAAATAAAGGAATTTCCTGTTGTAACGGCTGATGCTTTTGATTACGATGTATAAACTTTAAGAAAATCCGATGAACTTTGTGTTCCGCGGATTTTTGTTGCTTTTTTGAAAATTTCATCTAACATAGCGTTTAGTAATTACATTATTATGTCCTTTGTACCTTAGGTAAGTACAAATAGAGGATTAATACCTAAAATATTATTCTATGGTAAAAAAGTATTTTAATGAAAAAGGCGAAATAGCGTTTCGTCTTTGGTCATTTGCAATGACGGTTGAGTTTTTGAAAGCTAATCCTAATGAAGAAAAGGCTCAAAACCTTAAATCAAAAATGGAGGCATATTTAAATGTCATTGCTGAAAAAGGCAATGCAGAGAACCTCAACGACATTAAAGCACTCATCAACGAGATTTAATATTCGGCTTAAAAACCATTGCTGACATAATTGTTAGCAATGGTTTTTTGTTGGCCAAATTAGCCCTTAATATCATCTTCTCTTTAGTCTTATTAACTTGTTCTAGGGATTTTTTTTGTTTGACTCTGAGGTATTTTTTATTTAAGGTGTGGTACAGGAAATTATCATTATAAAATAAATTATTAATTAAAATTATTTTTATGGAACAAAAAAATGAAGCCATTTATCTTTTCAAGGAAAAGTATGGCAAAACTTCGAAAGAGGAAGGTTTTCCGGTAATCGGCATTTATGAAAAGCAACGTGCTTTTTTGTATGCCGTTTCCGAAGAAGTAATTAAGGCCTATAAAACTCATCAGAATATCATTCGTTGGGTTATGCTATGGTACGTTTGGCCGATGGTACTGGCGATGATAAACCTTTTTTCCGCTTTTTTCAGTTATCAAGATGTGATGCACTGGCGCTGTTGGGTGTCGTATGTCTTTCTTGCTGTCTGGGGTGCGCTTCTTATAGTGTGTTGGATAAGAGCAAATAAGGCAGGCAAACTCATCAAGTTAGGCGAAAACATTACCTTTTTGAACTACTAAACCGTAAAAGCGTATGAAAAAATTTATTGCTTCTTGCAAATTGTATCTCTCAGAGATATGGTCTTTTCTAACCTTTGTATTCACAAGTAGAGAAACAAACAGTAAAGAAAAACCGCAAGGTCCTTTTCTTAAACCTCTTAACGGCGATTTTGATTCCGATCCTGTTCCTGAACCGGCAGAGAAGTTACCCTATGTCTATTACGACAGCCCGAGAGAGCAGGTGAAGCATACCATTTGTTTCTATTCTCCTTATTTGGGAATGGATAGATCTATTCCGTTCCGACCGCGTAAAAATCGAGGAATTCCTTTTGACAATGTTCGCGGCATACAAGTAGCGGATAATCTCGTTTTACTGCGTAGCATTTTGTTTACCTCAAATTTTCCCGATGATATTCGGGAAATGGCAAAGCAGTATGATGGGCGTTTTCCAAATAAAGCCGAGATAGAACAGATTTATACCAAATTCAACGAGATTAACCAAAATCTCTATGAGTGCGGTGAGCCTCTGCTCAAAAAATGGAAATATCTTTACACCTCCGGAGACGAAAGAGCCGATAAAACGATGAACTACTGTCTGAACTTTGCAACCGGACAAGATAGCTTGGCAGATTGCGACAGTTTTGTATGTGCGGTCTTGGTTGAAAAATCAGTACCAGATGTCAAACAGCTTGAGGCAGATATTCAAGCATTTAAGGAAAAACACTTAAATAAATCCAATCTTGATGAGTGTGATGAGTTTGATGTGCTGTGCTTGGTTGACGGCAAAAAGACGAGACTTCCTTTCTCTAAAAGACATCTAGGTAACCCGATTGGAATTTTTCCATTCAAAGACGATCCGGAGTATCTTGAGCTTGAGGAAGTTGGAAACAAAAAACATACCGACAAAGATGTTGATGAAAGCCGATTGCTGGATGAGCATTTTTGTTGTGCTCGTGTTTCTAAGGTTGTTGCCCGACTAAACCTTTATTTACAGAAGATGGGTAAACCCATATTAGAAGGTTCTTATCTTGCAGATAACCGTTCGTATATGCCGGGATGCGGTTGGATTATCGGCTTTGATAACTCAGGCGATTATCATGGAGGCAGTGTTCCGGCTAAGCTCCGCTACATGGGCCGTTTCAGTGGTGCATGTCAAAAGTAAAAGCTATTAAATCTTAAAGACTTCCCTCGCTGCCGTAACCGGCCGCGAGGGATTTTTCTATTGAAAATTAGCTTTTAACGCTTATGATGATAAAAACAGAACTCTAGAGGAGAACAAAATGAATTTTGAAGCAGTTGATAAAAACGGTAAAGAAATAATCTTTAGTGAAAAAGATTTAATCGGTAAAAAGACCGTTTTATATTTTTACCCCAAAGATAACACTTCCGGTTGTACCACAGAAGCTTGTGATTTCAGAGATAACATGAACCGTTTATTGGCTCACGCACAAATTATCGGTGTTAGTCCGGATAGTATTTCAAGTCACCAAAAGTTCCGGCAAAAACAAGGTCTTAATTTTACATTAGTTGCTGATACCAATCATGAATTGGCTATAAAATATGGCGTTTGGAAAGAAAAATCTATGTACGGGCGCAAATACATGGGCATTGAGCGTTCCACCTTTATTCTCAATGAAAAAGGCGAAATCATTAAAGAATGGCGCAAAGTTAAAGTCCCCGGCCACGTGGATGAAATATTGATCTCGTTGTAAATAAGAAAGCCGACAGATTTCATCTGTTCTTTTTGATATCTAAAATTGATGTTGATTTTTATCTTCGGCCACCCTATATTGTATTTAGCTTAATTTTTTTAGTGAAGGGAACCTTTATTATGATAGAAAACGAGAAAGTTTCTTACTACACCAATAGTGAAGTTATTGACGAAGGCTTGCGTAATTATATGCTCAAGGTATATAATTATATGGCCGGCGGATTGGCTGCAACGGCTGCTGTTGCCTGGTTTATTGCTGGAAATCCTGCCATATTAAAGATGTTTTTCACGCCGCACGGCTTATCCGGACTAGGATGGCTTGCCTTGCTTGCTCCATTAGTTATCGTTTTTGCTTTTGGATGGGTGTTAAACCGCGGCACATTAAAACAAGTTCAAGCTATGTTTTGGGGATATTCCGCTTTGATGGGTATTTCACTTGCTCCGATTTTTATTGCTTACACTGGCACAAGTATTGCCCGTGTTTTTCTAATTACTTCGGCAACTTTCGGTGGGTTAAGTTTATATGGTTATACCACTAAAAAGGACATGAGCGGATTTGGAAGCTTCTTAATCATGGGTGTTATCGGTTTAGTTGTTGCCTCCATTGTTAATTTATTCCTACAAAGCACAGGTTTGGACTATGCCCTTTCATATTTGACGGTATTTATCTTTGCAGGTTTAACTGCTTATGATACACAAAAGTTAAAATCTTTGTTTTTTGCTACCAGCAGCGATGAAGATTTTACCGCCCGCTGTGCTATTTCAGGTGCATTGTCACTTTATCTTGATTTTATTAACATGTTCATGGCTTTGTTAAGACTGATGGGTGACAGACGTTAATTTATTTTATCGTTTTTGGGGCCGGGACTATGTTTCCGGCCTTTTAATTTTAGGAGAAAACAATGAATTGTAATCTATTGAACCTTCTATCAAAGCGTCACAGTTTTTATGATATTAATAATAAAATACCTGTGACTGACGATAAAATAACAGATATTATAAAAAAGTGCCTGGAATTGTATCCCAGTTCCTTTAATACTCAGAGCGCACATTTAATGCTTTTGCTTAATGGTGAACATCAAAAATTTTGGGCATTAGTTGAAAGTGAACTACTCAAAAATTCTCCTAAAGATAAAGCCGAAGCTATTAAAAGTCGTATTTCTTCTTTTGCCAAGGGCTATGGCACAATCTTATTTTTCGATGATACAAATGTTGTTTCGGAACTTGAGAAAAAAATGCCTTTATATGCTAAGAATTTTAAGAATTGGTCATCCCAAAGCAATGCAATTTTGCAATTCATGATATGGAGTGCCTTTGCTGATAATAACGTTGGTGCCAGTTTGCAACACTATAATCCTTTAATCAATAATGCCGTTCATAAAGCTTTTAATGTTCCACAAAATTTGGAACTTATTGCCCAAATGCCTTTCGGTGGCATAGAAAGTTGCCCGACAGCTCATAGTTTTGATGATATTGACAAGAAACTTACAATAAAGAAATAACGGCTGTATTTAGCCTTTTTAGCAAATTTTGTTATTGACTCAATTTATAATTTTTGCTAATGTTCCCTAAATTTCTTACAATTATCATATATTTATTAAATTTCCGTGCAAAGGACGCGGTTCGTATTTTTATGGAAAAAAAACAATCAAAAGTCATTGGTCTGATTGGTGGCATGAGTTGGAAAAGTACTATTCCCTACTACAAAATCATCAATGAAACTATTAACAAGGAGTTAGGAGGTTTTCACTCTGCAAAAATCATTATCTACAGTGTAGATTTTGCCGAGATTGAGAAGTATCAAGCCGATGGCAACTGGACTGCTGCCGGTAATGAACTCGGCTGGGCGGCACATCTTTTACAAGAGGATGGAGCAGACTTTATTGTGCTTTGCACAAATACAATGCATAAAGTCGTTCCAAGTATGCAGGCGGGTTATCTCAACATTCCGGTATTGCATATTGCCGAAGTAACCGCAAATGAGATTTGTTACCGTCGCATCAAGAAGGTGGGTCTGCTCGGTACCAAATACACCATGACGCAAAATTTCTACAAAGAAAAGCTTGCGGAATCCGGTATCGAGTGCATTATCCCAGACGATGAAAACATCGAAATTATCAATGATGTCATCTACAATGAGCTTTGTAAGGGTATTATTTCTCCCGCGGCCAAACAAAAATTTTTACACATCATTGAGAAGTTGCATGCCGCCGGTGCAGAAGGTATCGTTCTCGGTTGCACAGAGATTGGTTTGTTGATTAAGCAAAAGGATATTCAGCTACCCGTCTTTGACACAACAACCCTCCACGCCGAAAGAGCTGCCATGTTCGCTCTAGGAATGTAAAATTAAGCCTCGCTAACTTAAAGTTAGCGAGGCTTTTTAATTAGAAGTTATATTGGAAAGCAAAACCAACCATGTTGATGCTTGAATTATATTTAGCATCAAGCGTACTGCCTCCATTTGGCAATTGGTTATGTGTTTCCGATGCTTTCATGAATACGTGAGAATATCCGGCATCAACTTGCATTTGGTCGTTAATTTTATAGCTTGCACCAACGCCCACAATCCATCTGTCTGCATCCGGAATACGAGCCGTACGATTTTTAGGATCTCTTACACCAGCTTGGTCAAAAGATACACCGGCACGTAATGTCCACTTATCATTGAGATAATAATCTGTACCGAGTGAGAACATCCATGTATCTTCCCAATTTTCGTTAACAGCACCAAGAGATTGTCTTGTTCCCGTACGTGTTGACCAAATATCTAATGTCTTAAATTTGCTCCATCTTGTCCATTTTGCAGAAGCCGACAAGCCAAAATCATTGATACGGTGATATGCAGATAAAGTATAGTATTCAGGCAATGTCAATTTTGTACCGGCATGAGAAAAACTTTCGCCACCCAACATTGCTGGTAATGTTATGTGGTGAGAACCGCGGATTTGATGAACGGCTTGTGAGTGATAAGATAAACCGAATCTGGTATTTTCACCCATTTTGTACAAAAGGCCCAAGTCATAAACCGTTGTGTACGAACGTCCTTCAACTTTTGATTTAGAATATAAACCGGAAGGTGCCACGGCATCAACATCGTTTGTCAATTCTGCTTTAACTGTTTCGGCAATAATTGCTGCACCAATACTAAATTTAGGTGTTAAATCGTAGCTTCCGGCTATTTCATAGTCAATAGTTGTAATTTCTGATTTTACTGCATGTGAACGTCCATACCAATATTTGCTATAATCTGTGGCAAATGAATATGGTGTATATGCGGCTGCACCAACGCGTGTTTTATCATTAATTTTATATTGTGCAAAGAAATGCGGTACAAGCGGATGGTCTTGAAGTTTACCAACTTTTCCGGTTGTTCCGTTGCTAACGCTTCCTTCAACCTTAGAGTTCAAGGCAACCATGGTTACACCGGCTTGCACACCGGTATCTCTTAAGCTCATTCCGGCAGGATTATTGGCGATCATGGAATAGTCATCACCAACAACGCCATAACCGGCAAAAGCACGACCCAATTGGGTTAAAGAATATTCAGAAAGTTGAAAACCGCCTGCGTAGGCATTTGAAGCAGCCATAACTGCGGCCACTGTAAGTAATATTTTTTTCATTATCAGTCCCTATTTTGTTAGTCCACTGCGACTTCTTTAACATATAAAAAAAAATAAATCAAGCGCTTGCTTTAATTTTTTGCTTGAAAATTATCTTTTTAATTTTAAACCCTTGGATTGATTTAAATTTATTTTATACCGACATTTCGGTAAATTATGGATAATATCTCATTTATGGCATTTTCGTTATAATCTTGCCATTCCATTGTTTTTAAAATAACCTCTTTTCTGGTCAATACGCTAAAAATTTGTGAAAACAGCATAACTGTTTGCAAATTAGCTTCTTTTTCAGTCAATGCTCCCTCACTTGCATCTTTGAGAAGATTAGTCGCAATCGGAAAATAGATTTCGTTTAGTCCTTTTGATAAAGTCTCAAAATACGGTGAAGCTTTGGTATATTCGTGAATATAAATTGTCCCCAAATCAACCGAAAATCTATCAGAGCAAATCAGTTCCACAAATTTTCTGATACATATTTTAAGTATTTCACGACTTTTTTGCGGATTAGGCATTGTTGCCTTAAGAAGCAGATATTGCGGGTAAATATCCTTAAATTGATTTCTCACAATTTCAACAATATGGAGCAATATTTCAACATATAGTCCTTGTTTGCCTTTAAAATAATAATTTATAGCGGCAACATTTGCGCCGGCTCGCTCCAAAATATCACGTGTAGTCGCTTGTTCATAGCCCTTTTCGGCAAATTCGTGAATTGCCGCTTCAATAATTTTATCTTTTGTACTCATCTTCTTCATAATGATGGTCATTGTAATAGATAAAAAATAGATTGCAAGCACTATTAAAAAAAGAGTATCTCATCACAAAAAAAAGAGGGCCAAAGCCCTCTTCTTTTTAGAAATTGATTCCGATACCGAAAATTGGGGTTAGCTCAAAGCCCTGAAGATTACTCATCTCAAGCTTTTCAAATCCCTCTGCTTCTGTATCGAATCCATAATGATACCCTGCTCTGATTGTTGCGTTCAGGTTCATGCAACCTAGTTCACACCCTATTCCAGATTGAACACCACCCTTAAGGCACGGATGCTTAATTTGGGCATTGCTCTGGAAATAATCTTTTGTTGCGTTCTTCTCAACCATGTATTCACCTACTCCGGCATAAAGCTTTGCCAAATAGGCTAATTTTCCGGTTGATTTCGGCCGATATTTCCAACCGCCATTGACGGTGAAGCTGTTAAGATTGTTGTCATCCAATGAGTGGCCATACCCTATACCATAGATAAAATCAAGTTGCGGTGATACTTGGTTGAACTTTTCGAGTTCAATTAGGCTCACCCATGCTTTTTCACCCCCGAATAGGTTATAACCGGTACTCATTGTGGCATACAACCTCCGGCTTTCCAAATCCGGGTTATATCCGAATTTGTAACCAATAGCTGCGCCAATCTGCCATGAACCTTCGTCGAAATCCACAAGAACATTTTTCCATCCAAAAGGTGTCGGATGGTTATTGATAGAACTTGGCACCACAGATTTCACAAGGCGTGCAAATATAGAAGTATAGGTATTACCGCTATAATTCATACTCACCCAACCCTGTATGCCATACTTGAAGCACAACTGGTTATGCATAACCACGCGATAATTCACGTAATTTGTACTATAAATAGCATACGGTGTGATACCGGAACCAAATACGATGTCACCTCCCAGCGTTATTCCTTCGCCGGCTTGCATACCTATTTTAGCTAAGAAATCATAAGACCAACCATAGTCTTTCTGATAGTCCATAGCAAACAGTGCTCCAATTGACCAAGCAAAGTTCAGCGGGTTTGGTACAAAGTTGCCGTTGGCATCATAGTGTCCGGGAACGAACGCTTGTGATATCTTTGCACTTCCGCCATAGTTAAAGCTTTTTTGGGGATCGACACCAAAGTCTTCAGAGTCGATGTCTTCTTCAACTGGCTCATCATCCTTGTCTCCGAAATCTTTTCCCCAAATACCGGAAAGTTCTAAGGTTGTGTATGACTTATAATTTCTCAGCCATTTCCACTTTCTTTGTTTGTATTCAGGCTTATACTTTGTGGTGTCTGCCTCCATTATCTGGGTAAGGTATTCAGCATACTCTTCCCCATTGGTTTTGGCAAATCCCTCAATAAGAGAGGCAACCTCACCTACACCAAAGATATTAAGCAGACTTTCAGACTTCGGCTGCTGGTCAACAGAGATTTCGTCTTCTTCCGCCTCAAAGCTTCCGACATCAGTGTTGATGCTATCGGATATTTCGGTTTCAAAAGCTGTGGTATCATTCAAAATTTCATTTTCGGCTATTATGTTCTCGGTACTGTCTTCGCGAGAAACAATAGCGGCATTGGATAAACTATCACTATCATAAGCCATCTGCACAATAAGCTTGCCGTTTTTTTGGTTGATAGTCGTTACTAATGTTTGTCCTTTGAGGCTGTCCAAATCAACAGATATCTGGACGACCTTGCCATTGTTTTTATTGGCAGTGACTTTACAGGTTTGCGCCTGTGTCATGCCTGCCATCATGGCCATCAGCAAGAAAAATAACTTTTTCATAATTACAAAGATTAACCGTTATCATCATCTTCTTCAGAGTCTTTCCTTCCGATGATAATTTCTTGCGACGTGGTCGCCACGTCAAAGCCAGACTCGGTCTTGAGCACATAGGTTACCTTGTTTTTTTGGTAACCTTTTTCTTCTTCCTGCACTTCAATTGTCGCAGTCAGAATCAGAGGTTCAAGACACAAGTAAATTGCATCATCATCATTAATGTTAATGCCGCTAATTCTCACAGTAGACTCGACATAATTGAAATGGAATATGCACTCCAATGCGTCCTCTGCGGTGCGAAAGTCATCACCGCCGTTATCAAACTGGTCAGAGAGATAAATCCTTCGACGACCTTTCTCGCCTTCTGCAAAAGCAAGCGGAGGCTCACAATCATCCAAAGGCGTCACCCAGTTGGCAGATAACTTTATTGTGTTTTCTTTTCGCCCTATTTCGATGTTCTTATTATCCATGATAATAATTCCATCTTCTGAGAAACGATAGAAGTACATCTTCGTTATCATCATTGTGTCTTTGTCGCAAGACGTTGCGCCGACTAAAACAGCTATCGCTGCCATAGCCAGAAAAAAGAATTTCTTCATATTAAATATTTTTTTGGTTTGACATATTTAATGTTATGACGTTCATTTTTCTTGAAGCGCACAATCTTTCTTGTGTAAAAGATTTTCTTGCCATCAATAATAAAGCATCATAACTGTAAAAAATAATTTTATCACGGCCCTCATTGTAGCGCAATTATACAAAAAAATCAAGCACTTTTTGTCAAATATATATTTTTTGACACATTCTCTTGCTTTTAATTTAAAACCGTGTTAGATTATGGCCAAAATCGTTTTCTTAAACCTGACAGATAACTGTTTCTTAAAGCTTAAAAGGGCACAAATTATGACAAAATCAATCACCAAAGCGGATTTAGTTTGGCTTACATATAATACCGAAATTTGTAACACATGCCGCACCGTTGATGATTGCTTTACACAAGATATTGTTTTTCAGGTTTATCGCCCTCATCATCTGGATAAATTGCACCAAATTTTTTCGGATTATAAAATAGTTGATACAAAAGATAAAAAAAATAATTGCTATGCCAAAATAAAAAACTTTACTATCAATGATTTGTATTACGCCATAAGGGAATATAACGGCGACATGTTCTTAAATATAAGCGACAATAAGGTTTATTTTGTTCCTATTGATAGAGTGAAATATCGCCGCATTTTTAACCGTACACCGATAAGGATACTTATCAATCTTCCTGATAGTGTAAAGCTTAACATTTTGAAATCTTTAAGGCAAAAGTGCTATATGTCGGCTAAAGGAAAAGAAAAAAGTGAAGATGCCTTATATAAAAAGACCAATAAATTGTGGGCTCTTTTACAATTGCATATTCCATCTCAATTTATGGAAGATGAAATGCGTAAAGTCCGCCTAATTGCCGGTGAAATTGCTCAACTTCCTAATATTAAAGAAAATATTGAAGGATTTAGGCATCTTCCGCTAAAAGAGCAACAAAATCTTTTAACAAAAGTTTGTGAAATCACCGCAAGGCATAACCATATCGATGTACCAAATATAAGATTTTTAACACAAAAACAAACAGATGCAGATGCCGGATTAGAAAAGTGGATTAGCGCGGAAGCCTTTTCTTATGAAAAAAATGTCTGCATCAATAAAAGTTTTTTCAAAAAAGATGATGGCGTGCAGGCTTTATCACTTGCATGGCATGAAACAACTCACGTTGCGCAAGCTTATGGTGATTACTCGAAATATCCTTTAGTTGAAGAACTTTTTAATCAAAATCTTGATTTCTTACAAAAAATGCCTCAGACCTACCTTTTCCACCCGCAGGAGGAAGTTGTCTATTCTCTTGAAAAGCAATTCATTGAGAAAGTTGTTGAATTTACGGGCGTTAAAACCAATGATGCCACCTTTATTTACGAGCCGGAATATGATATTGCTACCCAATACATCCACCGATCCATGCATCTAAGAGGCTGATATCTTTTGGTTTTTAACAATCTGAACGCTTGTCCACACACATAAAACAATATTAGCTATGGCCGAAGGGTAAGCCTGAACATAGAAATTATGAACAAACCATAAAAGCATATTAAAAAACAAAGCATAGCGCATTTGCTGCTCATTTTTGGTTACATAAATGCACACTGTGTAACTTGCCGATGCAATAATGGGAAGCAAACCAATGATACCGCGATTATTTGCATACAGCCCCACAACCACGCTTAAAATAAGCAAAACATAAGTTATACCTATACTAAGTTTATCTTTATAGGATAAGATATTGCGAATAAAACAAATAACACTTATCACCAGAGCCGCATATGCATATAAGGCAATATTAGCCATTATACCAAAAAAAGTATCTCCAATCTGCCAATACATAAATTCTTTTTTATTTTTCTCAATAACCGATATTGCAATACAAATCGCTGACAGTAATGAAAAAATATTTCCGATAATTAAAGCCAACATAGCTTAATACTCTCTAACACTAAAATATTCATACACTAAAAGAGATAACCTTAAAAAGGTTAAAACTCTCTTTATTGCTATGAATATAGATTAGCGTGATGCTTCTCTGACAGCATTCTGAATAGCTACATTAACTGTCGTTTTAACTGTTTCAGCTTGAGCAACATCTTTTGTATGTTGTTCCATATTTGCTTTATCAACTCGCATAGTCATTTTACGGTTATTTATTGTACGGTGAACTTCGTCATCAGCTGATGCCGCATCCGGTGGGTATTTTCCTTTTTGAGCAGCTATTTCTTGTGTCAGAAGATTTTTATTATCCTTATCATTAACCTCATAAAAAGTCTTACCGTTATCACCAGAAAGTAAGACTTTATCATCTTGTCTTTTTTCAACCAGTCCATCGGTATAAGCAATCGTTTTTGCTCTATCCGGATTCATTTCTGCGGCAAGCATTAAATCTTTTAACTTTAAGTCAGCATCAGGGGCTCGATTAACAATTTTTTCGTATTGTATTTTTAAGTATTTATCTTTATCTTCTGCAGAAGTTATCCCTTTTTCTTCTAAGTGTTTATCAATGGCTAACAATCCTTCATTAGATGGATGAGCTCCTTTATCCATAATATCACTTTTTGTCATGTAATCATGCAAATACTCTTTGCTGGGATAAATGAATTCCTTACACTCATCCGGTAAGTCTATTTTCATACCATAACCTATATCCAGATTCTTAAGTTGCTCGGCCATAGCTTTTTCACCATCTTTTATCCCTTGTATTTGCGCGGATATAGATGCGTGACTTTCTTTTGCAACTTCAGCAAATTCCTTACTTTCATAAACAGGCCTACTCTTTTCATCCCAATCTTCGGCGGCAACTTTTGCAATTGCTTTAATCGTTTCCGAATTATTTAAATCAGAGCCCTGTTTTTCTATGGTATCTTTCAAATTTGGATACATATCTAGAAGGTTATCGACTTTAACTGTAGTATTTTTGTAGGTAAAATATTCCATGTTTTGCTCTTTGCAATGGTTATAAACATTGACAAGAGATAATGTTTCTACCACATGTGCCGACTTTTCATCAACATAATTTAAAGCCAAATTGGTTTCCCCGTTAGCATAGTCTAAATGGGAAATTCCTTTATGTTCACGATTATAATGTGCAAGTTCATGTTGGTAGGCGGCAACCTCTGCCGCCGGATTGCCTTTAAGATATTCTGCCGCTACTTGATTATGTATCGGCTCGAGCTTTTTTTCCATATCTTCAGAAAGATTGAACTCGCGCATAACAATATTATCGCTGCTCTGATAGGCTAAGCCTCTTATATCTTGAAGATCATCAAAACTATTAATATCATGGCTACTACGACTAACTGTTGGCTTTTCCGCATTGATCTCGCGCTCTTTATTATCAACAGAAGTCTCAAATACAAAAAACGGTCCCACAACCGTTTATTCCAGATTCAAGCTTACATTATTGCTATCTACCGGTTTTCCCAACTGCTCGCCTAAATTAGCGCTATTATTTTTATCATCATCACTCATAATATCACCATTCCTGTGTGATAGTATATCATTTTTTTTGCCGTTAGTCAAATACAAAATGAAAATCTTCAGCCAATCAGTCTCTCCAATCAAAATGCTGTTAATACTGATCTTGAAAAATATTGAAATGATTATGCTTTTGTTAAACTTTTATTTTTAAGGTGTTTGTGTTTTGGAGAAATAAAATGATTTGGCTCGGCTATTTTTTCACAGCTCTTAACTATGCCTGCTATTGTTTAAGTCGCTTTATGAAGCATAAAAAGATGATGCTTTTACTGGATTTATTGGCAAAAATTTTTACGGCATTGGGTTTATACTTCTTGGATTCATTGAGCGGTGCTTACATATTTATCGCCGTATTTTTCATGCTAATAGTTGCCAATATAAAAGAAAGACTAAATAAAAAGTGGCTATTCGGATATATTTTCTTCCAATTCCTTTATCTTGCCATTTTGTTTTATACCTATGTCGGAATTTCATCTGTTTTAGTTGTCACAACAGTATCTGTAACTCTATTTTGCATTTGGTGGTTACCACCACAACAAATGAGGTTAATTGGTGGAATAAACTGTTTTACTTTTCTAGCTTACCAGATAAGCATTAAAAATTGGGCCGGTTTATTGGAAATATTAGTTATCTTAAGCAATTTTCTTTCTTTTTTAAAATATAAAAAATCCGATAAATCATAGAAACTGAGTTATATCTATTTCATATTTTTAACAATCTGAATTGCCGTCCACACATTTAACACACAGTATGTTATCACTGAAGGGTAAGCTTGTATATACATGTAATAAGTTGCCCACAATGATAGGTCAACAATCAGTGCATATCTCAATTGTTGCTCATTTTTGGTCAAATAAACGCACAATGTGTATCCGGCTGATGAAAAAACCGGCAACAGCCCTATATAACCGATATTGTTATATATCAGCCCCAAAGAAACACTGAAACACAACAAAATAAACGTTCTTAAAACCGTTAATTTATTTTTATAGGCTAAAACATTACGGATGAGAGAAACTGCGTTAGTTGTCACTCCTGAATATGAGAATAACACAAAGTTTGTCAATATTGCAAATATGGTATTACCAACCTGCCAATACATAAAATCCGATTTACTTCTTTTTACAACCGATATCGCTGTGCATAAAGAGGCCGCCAAAGATAAAATATTTCCTAAAATAAGATCTGCTTGCATTTATTTTATTCCCTTATGGGGTAACGTATCAAAGCTTTCTTAACATTAAGTAACTAAACTGATAATTTATATTTTATTGTTATCAGAGTAATTTTTATGATGATTATAGGAAATCAGGAGATAAGCTGAAAATGTTTTTTTATTTCCCGATTGTTTTTAATTTTTTTGAATATAAAATAAGGACAATGAAATAGTTAATATATACACTTTAAGACAAGCGAAAGGTTTGAAATGATAGATATTTTATTGAAGTTTGCCAACAAAGCAGGAAAACAATTAAAAAGACAGAGAAAACATCTAAATATTCTTTATAACAAAGATAGTTCTATCAGCTCTATGGTTACAAGTGAGGATTTATCTGTTTCCAACATGTTCGAAAAGATTATAAAAAAATATTTTTCACATTTAAATCATATGGTTATTGACGAAGAAAAAATATCCTCGGAAAAAGATATCTTTTCAAAAATAAAGCAAACAGAGTATCAATTTGTTATTGATCCCATTGATGGAACAATACAATACGCCAATAGTCATCCTTTGTATGGCATAAGCATCGGAGTATATAAAAATGCTCGACCTTTGCTTGGAATAATTTATTTACCGGAACTTGGTGAATTAACATATTTTGATGGTAAAAAAGCATACTGGGTACAAAATGCCTTTAGCAAAAAAGAAATAAAGCAAGAGATATTACCTAATACAAAACCGTCTTTTCCCATTATTTTTGGACATCCTTGGCTATGGCAATTGAGTGATGATTTTTCAACTTCTAAAGCGCTTTTTTTAGACTATTATTCTGCGGTATCGCAAAGCTTTTACACAATTATCGGTAAGGCAACAGCGTATTGCATGTATTTAAATTTATGGGATATTGCAGGCACTATTCCCATTGCCAATTATTTAGGTATGAAAATATATGAGTACGGAAGAGACAAAACATTTGATAAAATATCAGCAGAATTCTTTAATGACAATATGAGCTGTAAGAATTTTTGCATATTATGCTATCCGAATGAGTATAAAAAAATATGCAAGCTTGTTTCAGCTAAAAAGTCCGATAGTAGGTAAAAGTGGCATTTTATGGAATAAGACTATCATCAACCTTATTATAACAAAAACCGCCTTCACACAGGTGGTTTTGTTAAATGGTGCCGCTAGTAAGAAAGTCTCTCGCCTTCGGCTCGTGACACCTCCGCCGTTGTGCCCAATGCGTGCAATGATGTCGGTTCCGGACTCACGGATTGCTTCGCAATCTCTCGTAAGTCCTATTCTACTAAACGATATAATTAAAACACCCAAACCCCTTTGACAGGGGCTTTGGTGTTTTAATGGTGCGCAATGATATGCACGTATCGGACTGATTTTCCGCAGGAATATTATTCTCTGAAAGTAAAGGTTGATAATCTATTCCTTAACTCTGCCGAATAGTTGATCTGGTACATCTTTTCCAACCTTCATTAATGATTTTTCCAATTTCTTCTTTTCAAATGCTCATAATCTTTCATCTATACCATGTGCAATCTTTTTACAAGCTCTTAATTTGTCTTGTTGTTTCGCAGCACAATATGCATCTGTAAGAACTTTATATGCTTGAAATTGGCCGCTCGAAAGTCTATAATCTTGGCCAAGGTACAGTTCCAACCTACACATCAAAGATCTTTTATATGCGTCTCCACTATAGAAAACATCCTTTCTGAGGGATATTAAATCACGAGCTTTATAATCAGAAGATCTTTTCATTTCCATTATTTGAGAAAACTTACTAACATCATCACCATCCAAAGGGGCACATGCTAATTTTTCAACGGTTTCTTTTTTAATTTCATCTGCAGTAAATACAACATTATCAATATTAGTATATCCTAAGGCTTTATATACATCCTTTCGCCGATAAGGTTTAACCGCCACTAACAAATCCTTGAGCATTTCTTCTTGTGTGTTTTTAGATGCGTAAATAATTATCGGATCAACTCTGGTGTCATAATTTTCACGTATAACTTTATAAAAGAACGCTTTATGTTTTAAGCATAAAGCATCAAGTTTCTTAAACAACCCTATACTGGGATTAACATTCAAAGCATACCGCACAACTTGTTTCATTTCGTCACTTTTAGACTCATTCATTTTATCTGCTGACGGAAAATATTTCATAATCCAATCAGAATTATGATTATTAATACCACATCCCTCAACATCCGGCACACTATATAACTCATGCTCAGCTTCAGCGGAAAAATTTGCACAGTCATCCGGATTTCGTTGCTTACGTCTTAATCTACTGGATAAAAGGTCATAAATTGCATCTAAACGATATAAATCATCTTCGTATTTTTTATCAAGAGAAGTTGCTATATCTATTTGATTAAAATCATATTTTCTAGTCTTTCTATTCCATTGAAAAGAATTATCCAGCAACACACAGTAATCGCATAACTTTTCAACGTTTGTTTTTAAAATTTTATTGGTTTTTAAATATTCTTCATATTTTTTCCGCACATCAATCATTTCAGGTATATATTGTTCAATTTGATTATATATTTCCATATTTACCTCTTAAAATATAAGCATACGTGATGTGGTATTGTACCACAATATTATTGTAATGTAAAGTCTGATAATATTTGCAAAACAGACCTTTTTGAAAACTGAACAATCGAACTTCGCAAGAGATAATCCCATAAAAGCAAAAAAAGCACCTCAAAAGGTGCTTTTCAAAAATGGTGCCGCTAGACGAAAGTCCCTCGCTTTCGGCTCGTGACATCTCCTCCGTTGCACACAAAAGCGTGCAACGATGTCGATTCCGGACTTACGGATTGCTTTGCAATCATCGTAAGTCCTATCCTACTACACGATATAATTAAAACACCAAAGCCCCCAAGTTGGGGGCTTTGGTGTTTTAATGGTGCCGCTAGTAAGAATCGGACTTACGACCCCGTCATTACCAATGACGTGCTCTACCACTGAGCTATAGCGGCATATTTTAGTGCTACCAATGACTTGCTGCAACGATGCACAACCGTTTCACCGGTTAGCGTGTGTAAGAATAACCAAACTTTTTAGAAAATCAATAAAAATTTTTCAAATTCGTTTATTTTTTTGCTTTTTCTAATTTCTGGGCTCTAACTGAATAATTTATTTGAAAAAATTAAAAGTTAATGATAAGTAAATTATTGTGTGTAAATTTTTGGGAATGATGAGATTATGCCAGCCGGAACTCGTAAGAAAAATATACAACAATCTATTGATGATACTGCAATCAGACAGCAAAGTTTAAGCAGATTTTTGTGGCTTAAAGGCAACTTTGCCTATTGTTTGGTTGTTTCCGCTTTAGTGTGGGGCGTTGCCGTATGTTATTATGTCCAATATTTCATCGGTTGGAGCAGTATTTTAGCCCTTACCCCGGCAGATTTCGGCATTTTCATCTCCACAGTCACTTTACCTGTCTTTTTTATTTGGTTTATCTTGGCTTATATCGAGCGCTCAAGCAGTTTAGATGCTAATGCCCAGCTATTTCAAATGTATATTAACAGTTTGCTTTATCCGGATGATGATTCTTCTCAAAATGCTAAGGCTATATCCTCCGTTTTGCAGGAGCAAATGACTCAACTGCAAAAAGAAAATAAGCTGATTTTAAATCAATCTAACCAAATTAAGGCTGATTTAGAGAATCGCGTATCCGAACTATCCAATATCTTAAAGCTTTTGGATACCTATTCGGCAAAAACTTTGGTTGACTTGAATAATGGTGTTAAAGATTTAGCCAGTCGTTGTACCTATATCACTGATAAAACTTCCAATTCAACCTCTCAACTCAAAGATTGTTCGTCTGATATTTTGCAAAACTCAGATAAGTTTTTGAGCAAAATATCACCTATTCTCGATGAACTCTCTGCTGTTTCTTCCAATATCAAAAACAATATCGTTGATAACAAAAATTATCTTTCCATTATCAAAGAACAGCTTGATTCTTGTGCCAATTTAGGTCAGCAATATGTTCGCGATATGATGTCTAAGACAAATGATAACACTCAAAAAATTGAGCGTTCCTTCTATCGAGCTGCCGAAGAATATGATTCATTATATAAACGCTTGGATGCCAGTATTTCCGGTATTGAAGGGCGTGTAGAAGAACAAAAACGACTTATTCAAACTCAAACTCAAGTCATTAATCACAATTCTGATTTGATTAGCAATAAACTTGCAAAATATGGTAAAAAAGTTTCAGAAGAGATTGATAAACTGGTTAAAAACTCTGTCGATCTTGAAAAAATGACCAAAAAACAGATTACCACTCTTAAAGCTGTTAATGGTGAAGCTAAAGCATCCATCAATAACATCGGTAACATTTTTGATGAGAAACGTTTGGAAATTGAACAACGTTGTGAATATGCCGTTAATAGCATGCAAAATGTTATTATTGCCATTAATAAAGAAACAGAAAAGCTTATGTCTTTCACCTCTCTTACACAAGCTAAAAACCATGATTTACAGACGATTTCCGAAACAATTGTCGATAAGATTGGTGACGTCAGTAACAAGCTGGCTCTTAAAACAGATGCCCTAAAAGAAAAGGCTGTTGATGTTATCGAAAAATTCACTCAGGCAAGCGAGTTAATAAATCGCAGTACTGATAAAATTAACACTTCTTCTACTTTAATTGTTAACAACAGTCAACAAAGTGTCAAACTTTTGGAAGAACAAAATTTCTATATTACCAACGCCTTAAACAATATTGATACTGTCAGAGAAAAACTTTCTCATTTGCACACCAACATAACTCACCTCTCAACAGAAATAGCAAACACCCTGAACTCCTATGAATCTCAAATTGATAAAATGGATTCACCGCAGAAATCCATCGTTAAAATTGATCCGTTAGAACCGGAGTTTGATAGAGAAAAACTCATCACTATTTCCAATAGCATCAACAGAACTTTGCGTAATTTGGGCATTAACATTGAAAAGCTTTATGAAAAGCAAGATTTATTCGATTTATGGGATAATTATCTCGGGGGTAAGCAAACGGTTTTCACCGATGCCTTTGCACTCGGACATAAACAAACGCTATCTATCCGCAAAACATTTGACGATAACACCACTTTTCATAACCAGGTTATTCGTTACTTATTCCTGATGGATCTGGTTATCAAAGAAATGCTCAATCCGGTTCGCATCAGTCGAGATGAGTTGATTAACCTCTCTGTTAATGCTTCTCTTGATAAAATATACTTTATTTTGGTTAAAGCCCTTAACAATGCGGATTAAACCATGCAAAGCATCATCGGATTAAAAAGTAATGTATTTTTAGCCCCCATGGCGGGAATTACGGATCATCCCTTTCGTAAAGCGGTTGCATCCAAGGGAATGGCTAATTTATATTCAGAGATGGTTGCTGTCAATGCTATTAATCGTAAAAATCCGAAAACATATCGCATTGCTGATGTCAAAAATGAGCCCTATCCGGTTATTGTACAACTGGTTGGCAATGACCCTTTGCTATTTTCAGAAGCGGCTAGACTTGTAGCAGATCTTGGTGCTTATTCAATAGATATTAATATGGGATGTCCGGTCAGAAAAATTGTTGCCAATGAGTCAGGTTCAGCTCTCATGCGTGATTTACCCCGTGCAGCAAAGATTATTGAGACTACCGTCAAAGCCACCCCTCTAAAAGTATCTGTTAAATTTCGCAAAGGATGGGATAATAATTCCGTAAATGCAGTTGAATTTGCTAAAATGTGTGAAAATAGTGGTGCCTCATACATCACCGTTCACGGACGTACACGTGCTCAAGGCTATGCCGGTACGGCCGACTGGGATATTATTCGACAAGTAAAAGAAGAAGTATCCATCCCGGTTATCGGTAACGGAGATATAATCTCTACCGATACTGCAAAAAAGATGCTGGAACAAACCAAAGTTGATGGAATTATGATTGGAAGAGCCTCTCTCGGAAACCCCTGGTTACCCGGTCAAATCCATAATTTTTTGAAAGATGGGGCTCTACCCCAACCAATCACCGTTTCTGAAATAAAGCAGACACTTCTGCAACATCTTTATGATATGGTCGATTTTTATGGTGAAGAAATGGCTGTTGCCATTTCTCGCAAATATGTTTGTTGGTATTCTAAAAATTTACGTGATGCAAAAAGATTTCGTGAGCTTTATAATCGCATTTATGATTACAATGAAGCAATTAAAACTATTGAAGATTATTTTTCCGAAAGAGAAAAGGAGATAAAGCAATGAAAATAATTGTTGGTGGCGCCGGCCATGTTGGTCACAGTATTGTAGATTATCTTTCTCAGTCAAATAATGATATTATCGTTGTTGATATGAGCAAAGAAAAGCTAGAAACAATCGCTAAAGAATTTGATGTACAGACGTTACAAGGTTCTATTTCTCACCCCGGAACAATGGAAAAAGCCGGTGCTAAAAATGCAGATATTTTAATTGCTGTTACCGATAATGACGAAGTGAATTTGGTGGCCTGTCAGGTAGCGTATACCCTATTTCAAATTCCTAAAAAAATATCCAGAGTTGATTCTGAATATTTCTTAAATCCATTATGGAATACCCTGTATAATGACCGTAACTTGCCTGTTGATTTTGTGATTTCTCCGGATGTTGAAATTGCAAAATCGATTTTAAATCTTTTGGAAATCCCTGGAACATCTGCCGTTTTTCCGCTTGTAAATGATAAGTTATATCTTATTGGGTTTAGATGTACAGAGAGCTGTTCTCTGCTTAATACAGAAATCAGCGAAATAAAAAAATACTATAACAGTCCGGTTATTCATATCATAAGAGATCATAAAAGTTTCTTTGCAAAACCAAGTGAAACTATCCATCTTGATGATGAAATATTTGTATTAGTCGAGAAAGATAAAATCTTTGATACGCTTCATGATTTCGGTATTACCGTTAAGCAAAATGAGAATTTGGTTATATTCGGTGGAAATGCCATTTCGTACTATATTGCCAACGTCTTAGAACAGGAAGAAAGCGTTAATAATTGCAAGATAATTGAAGGAAATATGCGTATGGCAGAAGATTTGGCTGCCGGCTTAAATCAAACTCAAATTATCCGAGGAGAGATGATGAGTGACGTTATCTTGGATGAAGCTGAGATTAGTAATGCTGACGTCTCTGTTGCTGTTACTGAAAATGATAAAGATAATCTTTTGGCCTCGTTAATCGCCAAAAAAAGCGGTGTTGCACATACGCTATCCCTAGTAAATTCGCGCACTTTTGACAGTTTGATAGATGATGATGGGGAGAATATTATTGTTGATCGTTCGCTTATTACAACATCTGCAATGTTGCAGGAGTTGCGGAAGGCGAAAATCAATAATGCGCACTGTTTACGGCGCGGAATGGGTGAAGTTTGGGAAGTTCGCATCGACCAAGACAGCTTGAATGCAGGGAAGACAATTGAGGAAATCGGACTGCCCGAAAAGTGTAAGATTGGAGCCATTTACCGCAAGGAAGAAGTGCTTTATCCGGCGGAATTTGACAAGGTTGAAGAAGGCGATATTTTGATTGTTTTTGTATCGCCGCAAGCCTTAAGAAAGGCCGAAGAAATCTTTAAAATATAGGTTTTAGGTGTACTTTTTGGGGGTTTATTTGGCGGATATTTGGGGTTTATTCGCCGTTATCGGGTGTTTATCCGGTGTTTATTTAAGAGATATACAGTGTTTATTTTTAATTTTTATTTTAAATGCACTGTTCATTTTTAGTGATAAAGGGTGTCACTTTTTTCGGTTTGAAAAATTTTCTTTTGCGGAATATAGCGACAAGATATTTTTTCATCTTCAGCACGTTTAAAAACTTCCTCTGCAAAAGACATTTTGGCAAGATGAGTCAAAAAAAGAGGTTGTTCTAATTTTAGTTTGCCGAGGGTTTCTTCTAAGGCCTCGAAGCTATCATAAATTGTGCCGACGAAAATCATATTATCTTTTAATCTGTCATCATCTTGCTTTTGCATTCTTCTTTCCTCACAAAAATAAATTGAACGCTCTATATGTATGAGGTGAAAAATGTTTTTAAATCTCTAAATATTGCTATATTGACAGGTTTTCTTATTCGATTCGGCTATATAATGAAGTTTTGGTGGGTATTTTCGCTGTGATGATATTTATTTTGAGTGTGCGGAGCGGAAATAAAGTGTTTCTTACCCCAGTTTTCGGCGACCAAATCAACGATTTCCCTATCCATTTCGGGTTGAAAGTTACCGTTAAAGCGGTTAGCCAGGTCATAAATAACAAAATTTGCAATGTTAATCTTTTTCATTGAAAAATTCCTCCGATTAGCGAAAGACGATATAACTCTTTGTTTTTGCAAAATAAAGGTTTTATAGAACTAATGTCTATGTTTATAAGGGGATTTTGGGCTAGACAGCGAGGGTGGCTAGAGAGGCATGGGGGATGCTGAAACAAGTTCAGCATGACGAGGAGCCAGGTATTTAGCATGACGAGGATAGTAGACTTATCTTGACAAAATATTAAGATTTTAGTATTATTAGTACATTGATATACTTTTGAGGAGGAATAACATGGGAAGTATTGGTATAGCTTCTGCTGCATCTGCGAGTATCCATCGTATGAATAAAGCCGCTGAAGAGCGCAAACATCGTGCTGAACACAGGCGGCAACAACAACGCGAAGAGGCAAGCAGACGTCGGGAAGAAGAAAGTAGACGTCGAGAGGAAGAGAGTCGTCGCCGTGAAGAAGAAAGTCGTCGCCGCCTTATCGCAGGAAGAGATGAAAAATTGGCTAAAGTTCACCATCTTGAAGATACCCCAAAATCTGTGAAAATAGATCCTTCGGTAGAGTTTAGTAAGAAATGCTATTATGATAAAGATGAATTGTTTGGTTCTGTTGTTTCATACGATGGTTATGAGTATCAATGTGCCGATGGTTCAACTATATCTGACATGGGTGGTTATTACACTCACAAATTAACTAATGGTGTGACAAGAGTTTACTTGGCTTCTCCAAACGGTATTAAAAATAAAATGTTTTTAATGAGAGAAGATTTACCTGACGGGCGGGCAAGAGTTTATGATACGAGATATTATTCCAATGACCGTAAAGAATGTAAAAATTTTGGAGAAGACGAAGATATCTATTTTATTGCCTATGAACGAGATGCGGATGGAAGCTACAGGCGCTATGCCACAACTGATGAAGTAGAGAAATGTCTCTATGGATGGACTACTTTCAAAACACAGTTAGTGGAAGAGAAAGGAAAAGAAATCCAACCGGTAGAGTTTAGTAAGAAATGCTATTGTGATAAAGATGAATTGTTTGGTTCTGTTGTTTCATACGATGGTTATGAGTATCAATGTGCCGATGGTTCAACTATATCTGACATGGGTGGTTATTACACTCACAAATTAACTAATGGTGTGACAAGAGTTTATTTGGCTTCTCCAAACGGTATTAAAAATAAAATGTTTTTAATGAGAGAAGATTTACCTGACGGGCGGGCAAGAGTTTATGATACGAGATATTATTCCAATGACCGCAAAGAATGTAAAAATTTTGGAGAAGACGAAGATATCTATTTTATTGCCTATGAACGAGATGCGGATGGAAGCTACAGGCGCTATGCCACAACTGATGAAGTAGAGAAATATCTCTATGGACAGGCTACATTCAAAACACAATTAGTGGAAGAGAAAAAGAGCGTACAACTATCTCAAACTTTGGTGAATGCTAAGAAGAAGGCCAGAGAATAGTACTTTTTCCGTTAATCTAAAAGCGGCGTTCTTATGAGCGCCGTTTTTTTGTGAGAAGCGGGAAAACGGAGGGGGTACCGAAATCGCTTGTCAGTATTTTATTTTTGTGGTATTATAAGGGTATAGGATAAATTTGAGGAGAAAAACTATGAAACATATAAGCGATTTTTATATTACCGACAGTATGTTAAAAGAAGCACAAGCTGAAAAGCAAGAGGATGGAAGCACAAAATATTCTTTTGCTGATGGTAGCTATGCGATTGAACACCCAAGAGAAGAAATTTTTAAAGGTATGTTTTCCAGTTACCGTAAATTCACTAAATATGAGCCTGATGGTACACATAAAGAATATGCAGAAAAATCTGAACATTGGGTTGCTCAAACAGATGTTCATAGCTTGCCTTCATTACAAAAGATTATAAACCCGGATGGAAGTGAGCGCGATATAGCTTTTTCTTATCATCACTCTAATCAGTGGAATGGTAATGCCTCCGAAATCACCGTTAAAGAAAACGGAGTGAAAGAAGTATACACCTTAAATGTTGAGAGATATGTGTACAACTTTGAAGGAGAAGACTATTATCTCACAGAAAGAAATGATGGAAAAGGTTGTACGCGCCAGTTGTTTGCTATGGACGAAAATGGTCATAGAGATAGAGGTTCCTTGGATTTTAAGTTAAAAAATATGATTGACCCGCAAAATCCAAATGATAGGCCTATGGTTACCGAGAGAATGCCAGATGGTACAGAGCGTACATACAAAGTAGATAATCTGGAAACAGCAACAAAAATGCTTGCTTGCGACGGCGAGTTACCGGCAGAATATAAAAAGTTTTTAGCCTCTGAAAAATTATCGGACGGTACAGTACGCATTTGGGATGATAACGGATATATTGCCCATGAAAAAATCCCTCATGTTGTAGAACGCACATGGGAAAACGGTGTGCTGAAAGAGGAAATCTTTGGCGAAGGGGATTTGAAAGAAAAAATTCTATGCGGCGCTGATCCAGAAATGATTGGATATATAAAAGAAATATTACAGAAACGTTATACCTTTGATACACTTCCCGATGGTACGGTACGTACACTCTATAGAGGTAAGGTTATTTCTGAAAACAGGCCTAATGGTGATTATAGAGTGATATCTTCACGTCGGGATGGCGCCGGAGTGTGGTATACGAGTTATCCAAATGGTAAACGGATGTTTGAGTGGACATCAAAGGATGAGTATAAAAAATGGAATAAAGATGGTACACTTCAACAAAAGGCTGGCGGCGGTTTTACCTACTACTATGAAAATGGGCAGATGAAATCCATAGAAGGGCCGGATGGCATGTATTTTGTGAAAGAAAACACAGAACATGGCAGATTTAAGGCTGCATTGGAAGCCGGTGATGTGAGAGAGGCCGAAAGTTGTTTACGTGAGATATGCTTGAGAGCAACGCGTCGCGGTCGTTCTTTGGAATCTCGTTGTGATGGTGTGTCGCTTATGGTGCGCAACAGCTTAAACCATACGCAAATGAAGATTCTTGATGACGGTTTGGTTGCCTTTGGAGCTGTTTTTGAAAACAGACATTGGGTTGAAGAAAAAATGCTCGGTGGCGGTATTGAGTGGTACTGGTGTGCTGCGGCAGTGCTTTTGGATGTAGAAAAAGGTAATGTTGTTGCCTCTTGTAACACAGATACAATCAACGTACGCGACCGTTATGACCCGCGCCGTGATAAATGGAAATACATTGATACTCAAGATTTTATGGACTTTGAAGATGGAAAACTGACTGTGCGTTTGGGGTCATATACTTCGGGTGAGGCAAGGGTTGATTTGGAAAGATATAATATGATTGTGGAAGAATTAAGCAAACATGCTAAAACTAAAGAAGGCATGAAAAAGCTTAAAGAACACATTGATGGCAAATCTTATCCTCTTAAAAAACCAGGTGGTCGTGACGACTAATCAGTGTTCCGGATTATAAAAAGCGGCGTTCTTATGAGCGCCGTTTTTTTGTTAGTAGTAAGAAATTAAGGGATATTATCCTAATTTCTTTTTTAGTAATTCGTTGACAACGACGGGGTTGGCTTTGCCTTGAGATTGTTTCATAATCTGGCCGACAAACCAGCCGAATAAGCCGACTTTGCCGCTACGATATGCCGTGACATTATCTGTGGCAGATGCCAGCAAATCATCAATCATCTTTTCAATAGCGCCCGTATCCGTTACCTGTTTTAGGCCTTTTTCTTCTACAATCTTATTCGGATTGTCGCCGGTTTCTGCCATAATTGCAAAAACATCTTTAGCGGTTTTGCCGTTGATGACGTTTGAAGTGATTAACTCAACCAAAGCACCGAGATTTTCTGCCGATACGGGGGAATCTTTTAATTCCAACTTCTTTTCGTTTAACATGGCAAAGAAATCACCCATCAACCAGTTGGCTACCTTTTTGGCATCGTGCCCTTTGGCTGCCTTTTCAAAAAACTCGGCGGTCTCTTTGTTTTCACAAATAACCGATGCATCATAAGGGGTTAAACCCATTTCCCGGATGAAACGAGATTTTTTGGCATCCGGTAATTCCACCAGTTCGCTCTTAATCTTGTTGATGAATTCATCACTTAAAACCAAAGGCGGTAAATCCGGCTCGGGGAAGTAACGATAGTCGTGCGCAAACTCTTTCTTGCGCATAGCCTTGGTGGTTTGAGTGGATGGATCAAACTGTCTGGTTTCTTGGGCAATCGTGCCACCGCTTTCATACGTTTCTACATGGCGCTTGGCTTCTGATTCTATGGCCTGCATAACAAATTTAACGCTGTTAACGTTTTTCATCTCACAACGAGTTCTGAGCTCATCTGAACCGAGCGGACGAACGGAAACATTGATATCACAGCGCATGGAGCCTTCATCCATGTTGCCGTCACAAGTGCCGAGATAACGCAAAATCGAACGTAATTTACGCAAGAATGCGCCTGCTTCTTCCGGAGAACGGAAATCCGGCTTGGTCACAATTTCCATTAAGCCGACACCGGCACGATTTAGGTCTATAAAACTCTTGGTCGGTGACATATCGTGGATGGATTTTGCGGCATCTTGCTCTATGTGCATACGCTCAATGCGGATGGTCTTTGTGCTGCCATCGGGCAAATCTATATCAATCGTGCCCTCGCCGACTATCGGATATTGAAACTGGGTAATCTGATAGCCTTGCGGTAAATCAGCATAAAAATAGTTTTTACGCGAAAACTCGGAATATTTGTTGATTACGGCATTTAAGCCGAGACCGGTCTTAACTGCCTGATGAACGCACTCTTTGTTGAGTGTGGGTAACATTCCGGGCATTCCGGCATCAACAAAGGACACGTTTTCGTTGGTGTCATCGCCAAATTCCGTGGAGGCGCCGGAGAATATTTTTGACCGGGAAATGATTTGGCAGTGAATCTCTAATCCGCAGATAACTTCCCATTTTCCTTTTTCTGTTGTGATTATATATTCTGACATCTTTTTACATCCTTACGAAATTTGCACTACGCTCAAGTTGATAGCCGGCTTTGAAAACGGTGCCTTCATCAAAAGGTTTGCCGATTAACTGCATACCTAACGGCAGTCCGTTGGACGATAACCCAATCGGCAGGCTCATCGCCGGAAGACCGGCAAGGTTGACCGATACGGTAAATACGTCATTCAAGTACATATTTATCGGGTTTTCGAGCATCTTTTTATCACCGATGGCAAACGGCTCTATCGGGCTGGTCGGCGTTAGGATTATATCGCACTTCTTAAAGGCTTCATCAAAATCGTTCTTAATCAAACGGCGAACTTTTTGAGCCTTTAAGTAATAGGCATCATAGTAACCGGCAGAAAGAACATAAGTGCCGATGAGAATACGGCGCTTAACCTCTTTGCCAAATCCAGATGTGCGGGTGTTGATATATAATTCATCCAAACCGTTACCGTCAACACGATTGCCGTAACGTACGCCATCATAGCGAGCCAAGTTTGAGGAAGCTTCCGCCGGGGCGATAACATAATATGTCGGCAAAGCGTATTTGGTGTGCGGTAAATTAACGGAAACTATCTCAGCGCCATTTTCTTTGAGCATTTCTGCGGCTTTATCCCAATAGGCGGCAACTTCTTTGTTCATACCATCAACGCGGTATTCTACCGGAATGCCGATTTTTAAGCCTTTTATGTCTTGTCCGATAAATGAGCTGAAATCAGGCACGGTAACTTGTGAAGAGGTCGAATCTTTGGCATCGTATCCGGCCATGCTGTTAAGCAATAAGGCGCAATCGGTTACGTCTTTACAAATCGGGCCGGCCTGGTCCAATGATGAGGCAAAAGCAACGATACCGTAACGAGAGCAACGACCGTATGTCGGCTTTATACCGGTGACACCGCAAAAAGCAGCCGGTTCGCGAATCGAACCACCGGTATCTGTTCCGGTTGCAGCAGCGCACATCTTGGCAGCAACGGCAGCGGCTGAACCACCGGACGAGCCACCGGCTACTAATTTCGTTTCTTTACTCCACGGGTTAACGACAGGACCGAAACAGCTGGTTTCATTACTGCCGCCCATGGCGAATTCATCAAGATTAAGCTTGCCCAAAAACAGAGCGCCGTCATTTAAGAGATTTTGCGTTACGGTGGACTCGTATTGAGGTATGAAATTATCAATAATATGAGAGCAGGCCGTGGTGCGGATATTCTTGGTGCAGAATAAATCTTTTATGCCTAAGGCGATACCTTCTAGCGGACGGTTGGTACCGTTCATATAATGCTGTTCGGCAACTTTGGCCTGTGCAAGAGCCTGCTCTGTTGTGGTGGTAACATAAGCGTTATACTTATCGTTATCTTGCATCTTTTTGATGTATGCATTGGTTAAATCTACCGGAGAAATCTCTTTGGCTTTTAATTTGGTGAGCGAATCTTTTATTGTTAAATCTGTTAAATCAGTCATTATTCTTACTCCACAACCTTTGGCACAACAAAGTAGCCGTATTCTTTTGCCGGAGCGTTGGCTAAAACTTCTTGGCTGATATGACCGGCAGTAACGTTGTCTTCACGCAGTAAAAGTGATTCATTGTTGACGGAAACTAAAGGTTCAACGTTATCCGTGTTGACTTCGCCTAATTCTTCTACCCATGCTAAAATCTTGTTAAACTCTTGTTTTGTATCTTCTAATTTATCCGGTTCTACACGTAATCTGGATAAAAAAGCAATCCGTCTTACGGTGTCATTATCTACAGCCATTGTTTATCTCCTAAAAAAACTCTTGAGTTTTTTACCACTAATCGCAATATTTTCAAGTATAAATTTATGAAAATAAAGAAAAACGAGGAAAATATTTTTTTTAACGAGATTTTATATCTTTTTGTACTATACTCGGCGGGTATAAGGAGAAAATTTTGATGTTTGTGGTAAAAGCATATAAATATTTAGAAGATATTTGGTTTAAACAGAATGAAAAGCTGAGGTTTTTGCTGGTGGGCGGATTTAATACGGCGGTTTCATTTGTGATATATTATGCTATTTTGTATCTAACCGGCGGGCGTGAGCAGATTTCTTTGCTATTGATGAACTTGATTAATATTAATATCTCTATTGCGACGATGAGATATTATGTGTTTCAAAGTCATGGGCCATTCTTAAAAGAATATACCAAAGCTTTTTCTTCGTACATTGTGCTTTATTTTATCAATATGGGATTATTGGCTTTCTTTGTTAAAGTGATTCATTTGGCCGAAAATTTACCCTCTGACAGTATATTGCTTGAAGTGCCGAATCTTAATAAAGCTGTGGCACAAATTTGTTGCGTGATAATTATTACTTGTATTACGTTTTTTGTTCATAAATATTTTTCATTTCGGAAAGCTTGAGTTGATGAGAAACAACGCACTTGAAAATATATCACTTAATATATCGCTTTCTTTGTTAATCGGTATTTTTTGCCTATTTGCGCTTTCTTCTTTAGGATTCATTTTTGGAATAAGCATTAATTTGTTTTATTCGTTGGCTGGAATTATCGCAGCAATATTTGTACCGATAAAACTCGGAAAATTTAAGATAAATGAAAGCTTGATTGCTCTTATTTTAACGACGATTATCGTTCTTTTGAGTGTTTTTGTTGCCGAAGAAGTAATGGACTTTTCTCATGATGGACAATGGTATCATCAGACCGGAGTTTTATTTTTGAAAAAGGGATGGAATCCTGTGTATACAACAGCACTCGATTATTTTCAGGGTAACTGGAATGCCAACGTAAACGGATTGGTATGGGTGGAATGTTACCCGAAATTCTACGAAATTTTTGCTGCAAATATTTATTATTTAACGAACAATATAGAAACAGGAAAGATGTTGAACTCTTTATCTGCAGCGGTTTTGTTTTTCTATGGCTATTACGTCTTCAAAAACGGATTGTTAAAAGAAAAAAACAAGACTTGCCTTTTATTTTCTTTGTTATTGGTGTGCAATCCGGTCTTTTTTGCGCAAATATTCACTTATTATGCAGATGGATTGGTTTATATCTATTTTATGATGATGATTTTGGCACTGGTTGATATTGAACAAGCAAATAAAAGTTCTTTGATTTCACGTATTATATTGGTGATGAGTGGCATATCATTAGCATGTCTGAAATTGGGCGGGTTGATCTATTGTTTATTTATACTTATTGCCTATGCAGGATATAAACTTATCTATCATGAAAAATTAAACAACTTAGGCAAAATGGCCAGTATGATTTTAATAGGTGTAATTATATGTAGCGTAAACCCCTATTTTACTAATTTATATCGTGGAAAGCATATTTTATATCCTGTGGCAGGCGCTGAGAAAATTGATGTTATGAAACACAATATGCCACCGCAATTTTTTGATAAACCCATGCCTTATAAATTGTTTATGTCAACCTTTAGCCCAGTGGATAATTTAATGGCTCAATATGCTACTGTGGATGATAAAGTGATATTGAAAATTCCTTTTACGATGCGTTCATCAGAATTGCAAAATTTGAAAATTCCTGATACGCGCCAGTGTGGGTTTGGCATATTTTGGAGTGGCATATTATTATCATCAATCCTATTGGCATTTTTTATCCGCTTTAAGAATTCACAAATGAAAAAAACATGTTTTTTGGTACTGGGAACAATTTTGTTAAGTGTTTTATTAAATCCGGAAAACTGGTGGGCGCGTTATGTACCACAATTTTATGCAATACCTACTTTTATCTGTTTATTTTGTTTAATTTCTCCCTTTAAGAAGATTAAAAACTGTTTTTCTCTGTTTTTATGTTGTATTATTTTCTTTAATACGATGTTAACTTATCAAACTGTATATAATAAGGCAAAAATCTATACAGCACATAAAACTATTCAGATGACACATATGGAGTTATTAAAAAGAACACAGAATATGATTAAAGACCTTGAACAAACACAAACGAGAGAGGATTTTACGGCGCCAGTGTTAATATTTTTAGATAAATATAAAAGGAAATAAAAAATGGAATTGTTAGAGAATGTGTTCAAATTACTTAAGATTAGACAGTATATAAAAAATCTGATTATCTTTTTGCCGGCAATTTTTACACATACAATTGATCATTGTTCAGATTTGTTTGAAGTTATTAAAGTGTTTGCGGCTTTTTGCTTGGTTTCTTCTGCTGTTTACATTTTTAATGACTTAAAAGATATGCATGAGGACAGAAAACATCCGATTAAATGCAATCGACCGATTGCCAGCGGAAAGATATCACCAGTAGTGGGTGGGATTCTTTTTGGTATATTAGTTCTTTTGGCACTATTTCTTGGACAATATATTGAATCGGCCTGCAATATTTGTATATGGTTATATCTTATCTTAAATATCTGCTATTCCTTCTGGTTGAGAGACATGAAATTTGTGGATGTGATATGTATAGCTTTTGGTTTTGTATTACGGTTATCTTCGGGATTTTATGCACTTTCATTGCCAGTTGTAGGAGAACTTGCGGTAATGATTTTTGTAACCTCCATATTTTTTACAACATCTAAGAGAGTATTGGAGCAAAAATTTCTGCCTAATATTGAAAGCAGACGGCACTCTATGAGATATATCAGCTCGGAATTTTTATATAAGGTATTGTACGTAAGCGCGGGATTATCTGTTATTTGTTATTACATTGCGACGAAAGAATTTGATGTCTACATTCCCCAACTGCATATTACAACGATTTGCTTTGCTGCTTTTATCGGACGATTGCTTTATTTGATTAAAAATACAAAAGACCATGATGATCCGATGAATTTCATTATCGGAGATACATGGATTAAGATTATTTCCGGATTATCCTTTATGGTTTTAGTGACCGTTTATATCTGATTAAGAGCAATTTTTTCCTTTATGTAATATTTAGAGCAAGTCTCCTTTTATGAAAACTATGGACAGATAAGTAAATATGTGCTAGTGTTGTATTAGTGAGTGCTGTTATAACTTCTAGCCAAGGAGAGTTAAAATGAGTGAAGAAAGTGAAAAAAATCAACCCTGTCCAACTTCTGTTTTGCTATATTTGGCAGTAGCCTACAGATATCATTCAGCTGTTGATCCTTGGTATGACAGAATACAAGAACTATCAGGAGGGGCAACTTTTTGGCACTGGCAATTTCAGGCCGCTGTTATTTATGGAATGTTCCCTGAATTAAAAGAAGCTTGTCAAGATTTTAAGCAATCTATCGATGCATATGCAAAGAGCCATCCTTTTAAAAAGTGTGGAATTTCGCTTATAGATAAAGCAAGAAAAAGACAATATATCCAAGGTCAGGAAGAAGTAGAAAAAGATATTATTAAAAAATATAATTTGCCTGATTCTTTAGATATTTACAATTTATCTGACGAACAGAAAAAAAATATAGAAACCAATCTAATCAAAGAATCAAGTAATCATATTAATCGTGAATTGGCTGAATGTTCTCCTGTTGTCCAGTTATTGGCGCAAGCTCTTAAAGATGACGTTGTTACAAATCCGGGAAGTTCAACAGTCTTTGCTGAAAAAATGAGAACATTACAAAAAAGATTAAATGGTCAAGATAATTATTTATACTCTTTTCCTGAACTGGAAGATGTTACAAAACAAATTTTCGAAATGCGGGATAACGGTATTTTGGATGAAAGATGCAATATTATGGATTTTTCAGCATTTAGGACTTCAAGTCTGGCGAAAGCTTTTCCATATGAAGGCAAAACCTATAATCTTGAAAGTAAAATCAATTCGCAAACTTTTTTAAAGCTAAAAGAAGCGAAATATCAGCAAGAATAAGCATAATAAAATGTCGCTGTAGAATAACAAAAAAGGCCGTCATAAAGACGACCTTTTTGTTATTGGAGCGGGCAATGGGATTTGGCTTCGCCGCCTCTGCGCTCGTTCGCTAACGCTCACCGGCGTTCTTTCGTTCGCCTCTCGCTTGTAGTGAACCCACTTCTTCGTGGGTCCAAACCACTATCGTCGCTATAAAATAACAAAAAAGGCCGTCATAAAGACGACCTTTTTGTTATTGGAGCGGGCAATGGGATTTGGACCCACGACATCAACCTTGGCAAGGTTGCGCTCTACCCCTGAGCTATACCCGCATCACTCAATGTGTGTGTTTTTATAACATACTTTTTTTTTATTGCAAGAAAAATTTTTAATTCTTTTGAATTTTTGTGTTAACCTTATGTTTTTGCTTGAAATAAAATTTGTTTACTATATGAGTTCTTTTAATATTTTGTATAGAAATAGCCTATATCATGTAAATATAAACAGATTTTGGAGGATTTTATGGAAAAAAATAAAAAAAGACAGGATATCCGAATTGAAAAAGAAGCTAAAGCCTTGAAAAAGAATCTTGAGAAAAGAAAAAAACAAGAAAAAGAATTACAGAAATTAAAAGAAACTAAAGTGAACTAAGTGTTAAAGAAGGAGTATGGACTATGGATAAAATCAAAATTGTCGGCGGAAAAGTTTTAAATGGACAAATCTATATCAGCGGCGCAAAAAATGCAGCATTGCCTTTGGTTTGTGCTTCTCTTTTAACAAAGGATAAGGTTACGTTACAAAACGTACCGGAGCTTTCGGATATTACGTTCTTGAACAGCTTGCTGAAATATATGGGGCTGAAAATTGAAGAAAAAGAAGAAATCTATAATTCTTGTTTAGCGAAAACTTATACCTATCAGGCTGATGAAATTACCGAACTGGTGGCGCCTTATGATTTTGTACGTAAAATGAGAGCTTCTTACTATGTGTTGGGACCATTGCTTACCAGATATCATCATGTGGAATTTTCGTTGCCGGGCGGTTGTGCTATCGGAGCGCGGCCGATGGATATTCACCTTTCTTCTTTGGAGCAAATGGGGGCAAAAATCGAAATTAAAAACGGTTATGTGATTGCAGATGCACCGAATGGTCTTAAAGGTTCGCATATTATCTTTAGCAAAGCTTCGGTGGGGGCTACTTTTAATATTTTAATGGCGGCAGTTTTGGCTGATGGTGTTACCAAAATCGAAAATGCAGCAAAAGAACCGGAAATCGGCGATTTGATCGATTTGCTTTCTGATATGGGAGCTAAAATCTTCGGGCGAGGTACTTCTATCTTAACAATTGAGGGCGTTAAAGAATTACATGGTGCGAAACATGCGGTGATTGCAGATAGAATCGAAGCCGGTTCTTATGCTATCGCAGCGGCAATTACTAAAGGAAGAATCGAGCTTATTAATGCACAAGCCGAACATCTGCAACAACCTTTGCGCGTTTTGGAAAAAATGGGAATCAAAATTGAAGAAAAAGATGATTCCATTGTTGTTGACGGCAGAGGTGCAACCATTGTAGGAGAGGACATTTATACCGATTATTATCCGGGATTTCCGACCGATTTGCAGGCACAATTTATGGCCTTGATGACGGTAGCCGAAGGGGCGTCTTTGGTTACAGAAAGTATTTGGGAAAACAGATTTATGCATGTGCCGGAATTGTGTCGTATGGGCGCCAATATAAATATTCACGGACATGCCTCAGCTATTGTCCGTGGGGTAAAAAAGCTTTCCGGTGCACCGGTAATGGCAACGGATTTGCGTGCTTCTTTTGCTTTAATTTTGGCCGGATTGGTGGCCGAGGGGGAAACGATTGTTAACCGCGTTTATCACCTAGATAGAGGATATGAAAAGCTGGAAGAAAAGCTAAAAGGTGTGGGCGCTGATATTGAGCGTATTAAAGAGGCTGATTAAATCTTACTTCTTTTAAGAAATCCAAAAGCTTGGGCAGATTGCGACAGGCTTTAAGTTCTTGCGTATTATATATATTAAAACTTTGAGCGGCTTCATAAGCTTCTACCGCACCAGCTCCCCAGGGTTCACCGTGGCGTTGGAGATTAGCAATACCCAAAAGAGTCCAGGAAAGCCAGGCATCATTTATCAACATTTGTACGCGACGCGGGGCTGATTGATAATCCGGAAACTGTTGCAGTTTAGCCAGGGTTTTTCTGTTTTCTGAGAGGATGTTTTGAGATTTTGCCAGACTGTCTACCCGATTGAGATAATTGTAAATGGGTGCCGATAAAACCGATATAAGCGGATTATGTAAGAAAGAACGATAAACAAAAACATCATCCTCCCCGCATTTGGTTAGCAAAGGAAAATCGAGGTTGCTTTTTTTGATAAAATCCGTCCTGAAAAATTGTCCTCTGATGCCCGTGCCAGTATAAAACAAATCACTGTGTGCATTATTGGCGTAAAATGGAGAGAATAAGGATATTTTATCTAGCCGGCGAGAAGGAAATTTTGATTCTTCTGGAACTTCAAGAGTAGCTGCTTCACCACGTGTTTGTCTTACCCATTCTTGATTATATACATCATAAAGACCGGTCAGTACGATATCGGGATGGTCTTTTTTTATGAGAGATAGAACACGCTTGAAAGCATCTTTTTCAAACCAGTCATCACTATCTATAAAAGTAATATAGTCTGTATCAACAACTTTTAAGGCACTATTTCTGGCGGCAGAAACACCTTGATTTTTTTGATTTATAATAATCATATTAGAATGCTTTTTGGCGTACCTTTGCAAGATTTCCGAAGATTTATCGGTTGAACCATCGTTGACGGCAATAACTTTAAATGAGTCGGATTGAGCAAAGACACTGTCTAGACATTTTTCGAGATATTTTTCTGCATTGTAAACCGGAATAATAACACTGAAAGTTATGCGGCTTTGTTGCCACAACCAAAGGGCACCGATGATGATAAAAGCGATAATACTATATAGAATTTTTTTATTCATTACATCGTCCCATGATTTATAGTATTTTTAGTTGTTTATGCAAATCTCTGTCGGTGCGAATATTGAGATATTGACACCCGAACCGTTTGCAAAAATTTTCCATGCTGCGGCGCTTTTCTAAAAAATAGTGATAATATTCCCTCTTAAAGCTATCCGGTGTTGAATCAAATATCAATTTTTCGCCGTTATATTCTGCCATATATTCACCGGATGGCGGAGGAACATCTTCGATAACATCATAAATATCCAAGCAGTAAATTTTACAACGTTTTGTTAAAGCAACAAGAGCCTTATGCGCAACCATGTTCTTAAAATCACTGATGATGAATATCATGGCATGACTTTTGATGGTATATTGCAACAACTGGAGGGCTTCGGTCAGGTTTGCATTAGAATTGTTTTCTTCCGAATTATGCAAAATTTCCGTACTTGCCTCAGAAATGGATTTGAATATGGCCATTAAGTTCTTTTGATTGCTTTGCGGCTTGAAAACTTTTGTTTCTTTACCGGTGCAAAGGATTAAGCCAAAACGGTCTTTATTGGCTAAACTTTGCCAACCAAGCAGAGCTGCAAGCTTGGAAGCAGATACGGACTTAAGCTCTTTTTTGGTACCAAACAGCATATAAGGAGATAAATCTAAAACAACATATACCTCACGGTCTTTTTCTTCGGCAAAAACTTTAGTATAGGTATCGTTTTTACGAGCGGTTACGCGCCAGTCTATATCTCTGACATCATCACCGAAACCGTATTTTCGTACTTCTTCAAATTCCATACCCCTACCCTTAAACGCTGAGCGAATGTCACCGGCTTGCTCTGAGGTGAAATTGTGAATATGCTTTTTTTTGATGTAGGGCAGATATTTTTTTTGTGCAATAAGATCATCTATGCTCGCAACGAGCCCTTTGTTTTTGTTTTCTAAATTTTCTTTCTTTTTAAAAAACATCGGCAAAGCCTTTGACTATGGCAGAGGAACCAGTTTTATGAGCGAAGTGATAATATCATCAGAAGTCAAACCCTCTGCTTGAGCTTCAAAACTCAAGATGATACGATGACGCAAAACATCATAAATGACAGCGTGTATATCGTCTGGGGTTACAAAATCACGTCCTTCTAACCAAGCGTTTATCTTAGCACATTTATCAAGAGCGATTGTGGCTCGCGGACTGGCTCCGTATAGAATTCTATCCTTTAATGAAGCATCATATTTTTCCGGCTGTCTGGTGGCAATTATCAACTGTACCAAATATTCTTCCAACGACTCACTGACGTGCATAGATAGTACTTCGCGGCGTGCTGCTAGAACATCCTCGACGGATATTTTACCGACCGTTTTGGAAAATTCTAACCAAGCTTCATCTTTTTCTTTGACGCCAAGTTGTTCGGCGCGGACTAATTTTAAGATTTTTCTTTCGACATCAGCACCCGGTTGATCAATCTTGATATACATTAGAAATCTATCTAACTGAGCTTCCGGTAAATTGTATGTTCCCTCTTGTTCAATTGGGTTTTGAGTGGCTAATACCATAAACAAATCAGGTAATTTATATTGTTTTCCGCCGACACTGACTTGTCTTTCTGCCATGCCTTCCAAAAGTGCGGATTGGACTTTGGCCGGGGCACGGTTTATTTCATCAGCTAAAACCATATTGGCAAATATCGGGCCTTTGCGGAACTCAAAATCACCGCGTTCGGCAACATAAATATCACTACCGGTAATATCTGAAGGCAAGAGGTCAGGTGTGAACTGTATTCTGTTATATGTGGCCTTGATACATTCCGAAAGAGTTTTAATTGCTTTTGTTTTAGCCAAACCGGGGGCACCTTCAAGCAAAGCGTGCCCATCTGCCAACAACGTGATAATCAGTTTTTTGACCAGGTCTTTTTGCCCGACAATCCGACTGTCTAGATATTTCTGTAAATTGAGTATTTTGTCTTTAACTTCGCTCATCGTTCCCCCAAATGTTTTATTTCTGTTCTAAAAATAAATAAAAAGCTTTTCATTCTTAAAATATACGCTATAACCCTATATATAGGGTTCAAGGGATAAAAAAACAAGAAAATTTATAAGATGAGTAACATATTTGATTTTGATGATAATGATGAACCAACCGCCGCGCCCGTCTATGATAACATCAGCGCATTAAAACCTGTGCCGGATTTTATGAGTGATTTGAATCCGGAACAAAAAGAGGCAGTTTTAAAAACGGAGGGACCACTGTTGGTTTTGGCCGGTGCGGGTACAGGTAAAACAAAAGTTTTAACGACACGCTTGGCTTATATTTTGAACAATAATAATGTACAGCCATGGAACTGCCTGGTGGTTACGTTTACCAATCGTGCCGCTAACGAGATGAAAGAACGTGTGCGCCAATTTATCGGGGATACGGTTAATTCGGTGTGGCTTGGTACTTTTCATAGTATCTGTGTTAAAATTTTAAGGAAATATCCGGAACTTGCGGGGTTGAAGCCGAATTTTACCATTTTGGGTGAAGATGACCAAAAGCGTGTGATTAAAAAAATTATGCAAGAGCATAATATTGATGAAAAGCAATATACACCGCAAGAAGTATTAGAGAAAATTTCACGCTTTAAGGATAAAGGATATGGCGTGGCACATATTGAAAAAGACGTGAAAAATAATATCACCGCTTTTATCTACAAAGAATATCAGACCAGATTGGTGGAATTGAACTGTGTCGATTTCGGAGATATTTTGCTCTATGTTTTAAATATTTTGATGAACCCGGAAAATAAAACCGTTTTGGACGAGTATCAAGAGCGATTTAAATATATTATGGTAGACGAGTATCAAGATACTAATGTGACGCAATATCTATTGCTCCGCCTTTTATCACAAAAATATCGCAACATCTGTTGTGTAGGAGATGATGATCAATCCATTTATTCTTGGCGCGGCGCAGAGATTGAAAATATTTTGAAATTTAATGAAGATTTTCCAGAAGCAGCAACTATTCGTTTGGAACGAAATTACCGCTCTACGGCAAATATTTTGACTGCTGCATCGGCTGTTATCAGCCACAATTCCAAACGATTGGGAAAAACGCTGAAAGTGGCAGAGCATAGTCCGGTTTCGAAATGTAAAAATGAGAAAATTAAGGTTATCAGTACCTATAGTGGAGATGATGAAGCACAGTATATTGCCACGCAAATTCAAAACCTAAAATATGACGGTTTTGATTATGAGCAGATGGCTATTCTGGTTCGTACCGCATCACAAACGCGAGCCTTTGAAGAGATTTTTATTAAAGAATCTATCCCTTATAAAGTCGTGGGCGGTTTGAAGTTCTATGAGAGGGCAGAAATAAGAGACATGTTGGCTTATTTTCGCTTGATTTTACAACCGAGCGATGATTTGGCTTTTGAGCGAATTGTTAATAAGCCGACAAGAGGTATCGGCGATAAGACGGTTGAAAAAATTCGCAACCAAGCAAAGATTGAAAGATTGCCCTTATATCAAACACTAACAAATATTTTAGAAGACGGAACTTTTAACGGTAAAACAAAATCAGCGTTAGAGGGATTTGTAAACAATGTCGAAGAATGGCGCAAAGTGATGCATGCTCTGCCTTTGGGTGAGTTTGCCGAACAAGTTGCGGAACAATCCGGATATATGACCATGCTTGAACAAGATAAATCTGTGGAGGCACCTGGTCGTATTGAAAACATCAAAGAGTTAATCAATGTGATGAGTGATGGTGAAAATTATCCTTCTTTATCCGATTTTTTGGAGCATGTCAGCCTTGTTATCGATAATGAATACAATGATAACGGCAATAAGGTTATTGTTTCGACATTGCATGCGGCGAAGGGTTTGGAGTTTGATGCAGTCTTTTTGCCGGGATGGGAAGAAGGTCTGTTTCCACACCAAAAATGCATTGATGACAATAGCGACGGCAGTATTGAAGAGGAACGTCGTTTGGCTTATGTGGCGATTACCCGCGCGCGTAAAAAACTTTATATTGTTATGGCTTTTAATCGTAAACTTTACGGGCAATGGCAGAGTAATATGCCTTCACGTTTCTTAAACGAATTACCGCCGTCGTGTATTGAGTTAATCAACAATACCGGTTATGCTTCACCCAAAAAAGATACAAGTTACAGCGGAAGTTATGGCGGGGGCAGAGATTATTATAAAAACAGTGATGACGGATACCAAAACAGAGGCGGCGGCTATCGTTATAACAAAGGATATAATAACAGTTATAGAAGCAAAGAAAAACATGGTTATTTTGATAGCTATGAAAGCGTGGCTTATGACGAGTATGCAGACTATGATGAATATAATCAGCAACCGCAAAATGATTATTTTTATCAAAAAAAGAAAACTTCTCCGTTGGTAGGCTTACGCGTTTATCATTCTACTTTTGGCTATGGACGAATTGTTGATGCGGAAGGTGATAGATGTGAAGTCAACTTTGATAAAGTTGGTAAAAAGAAAATATTGGCCAGCTTTTTAGAAAAGTGTTAATTTGTTTTTTTAAATTAAACATAAAAAAACAGCTTGTAAGAACAAGCTGTTTTTATTTGTGCTCGGTGATATCTTTTAGCTGATTGTACCGAAATAGTTGTCTTCATCTTTTCTTTCGACAGCACGTAAATCAAACAGATTTAAGAATGCTGTACAAATGTAGATTGATGAATAAGTACCGATAATTAAACCGACTAAAATTGTGAAAGAAAAGCTTGCTAAAGCATCTCCGCCCCAGAAGTATAACGGTGTAACGGCAATCAATGTGGTTAAACCGGTTAAAATCGTACGAGAGAAGATGTCATTGATACTCTTATTCAACAATTCCAATTGCGGCATTTTACGATATTTCTTTAAGTTTTCACGGATACGGTCATAGTTAACAACCGTATCGTTAATAGAATAACCAACAAGGGTTAAGATTGCGGCAACTGTGGTTAAACTGAAATCAAAACGGAAGTATGATAACAAACCAACTGTAATCAAAATATCGTGGAATAAACCGATTAAGGCACCTAAAGCAAATTGCCATTCAAAACGTACCCAGATATATATTGCAATAGCCAACATGGCTAAAACAGATGCAACGATACCAGCAGTTTTTAATTCATCACCAACTTGCGGACCTACGTTTTCTACACGACGATATTCATAGCTGTTGCCTAAAATTTCTTTTATATCAACAACGGCTTTTCTTTGTGCTTCTTCGTTGGCGTTTTCGGCTTGCGCTCTAATCATCAATTCATCACCATTGACACCCAATGATTGTAAATTTAATTCGTCTAATTTAAGTACGCTCAATTTAGAACGGATTTCTTCTACATTTATCGGCTGTTCGGATTTGATTTCCATTAACACACCGCCGGAAAAGTCTATACCAAAGTTGAAACTCTTAAAGTATATGCTCAAACAAGATAAAATAATCAGGACTGCAGAAAGAACGTATGTGAACTTACGCGCTTTCATGAAATCTATATTTGTATCTTTTGTAATCCATTTTAACATAGTCATCTTATTATTCCTTTTCCTATTAAATCGGTAATGCCTTTGGTTTGAAACGATTGTACCATGCGGTAATGATTAAACGTGTTACTGTTACGGATGTAAACAGTGAGGTGATAATACCGATGGCTAATGTAACCGCGAAACCTCTGACCGGACCGCTACCGAAATAAAACAGCACTGCGGCGGCAATCAATGTGGTTAAGTTGGAGTCAATAATTGTGCCCCAGGCAAAAGAGAAACCTGTTTCAATGGCATCTTTTATAGAACGTCCGTTCTTAACTTCTTCACGCATACGTTCGAAAATTAAAACGTTGGCATCCACGGCCATACCGATGGTTAAGATGATACCGGCAATACCAGGTAATGTTAAGGTGGCACCAAATACGCTCAAAGCACCTAACATTAAAAACAGGTTTAAGAATACCGTTATTGAGGTGAACAAACCAAATAAGCCGTACGCCAATAACAAGAAGATAATAACACCAATTAAACCGATAATAGAAGAGAAGACACCGGCTTTGATACTATCGGCACCAAGTCCGGCACCAACGGTTCTTTCTTCTAAGATATTTAACGGCGCAGGTAAAGCACCGGAACGCAATAACAAGGCTAATTCTTGTGCACTTTCTGAGGTATAATTACCGGTAATAACACCGGAACCGCCTGTGATTGCAGATTGAATTGTCGGTGCGGAAATAACTTCATCATCCAAAACGATGGCTAATTGTTCACCGACATTATTTTTGGTAACTTCACCGAACTTTTTAGCTCCTAAATTATTAAACTTGAAGCTAACAGCAGCAGCGCCGTCTTGGAAAGATACACCGGCATCGGTTAAAGTTTCGCCGCCAACGGCAGGCTTTCTAACGATAACATATTGTTCACCGCCGGAGCCGCGAATAACACGTGATGAACTCTTTAATTTACCACGTTTGGCTTCTGTTACTGTTGTAGAGCTATCTACCAGGTGGAAAGTCATCTTTGCGGTTTTACCTAAAAGAACTTTGACTTCTTCCGGATTTTGGATACCAGGTAATTGCACTAAAATACGACCGGAACCCTGGCTTTGAATAATCGGCTCATTGGTACCATATTCATCAATACGCTTACGAACGATTTCGATGGATTGATCAACCAATTTAGCTTTGATTTGTGTTAAAGATTGTTCGTCATACATAACAATCAAAGAGCCGTCTTTTTCGGTTACGGTTAAGCCTTCATCCATTTTTCTTAACGGCGTGATAGCCTTTGAACGAGCGTTGGCGTTATCTATCTTAATCTTTAAGCCGTCAGCATTGGAACTGATGCCTTGATAACGAACACGAACTTCTTTTAATGCGGCACGGGCAGAATCTTCTAAGCTTTGCATTCTGTCTTTTAAGGCTGCATCTAAATCAACCTCTAACAACAAGCTTGAACCGCCTTGCAAATCCAAGCCTAAATTAACAGGTTGCCACCATGACGGCAATGTATTTTTTGCATCTTTAACGAAGTTTGGTACGGCAAAAAAGATACCGATAACGCAAACCGCTAAAATCATGATTATTCTTTGTAATGATAGTTTATACATTTACTTCTCTCTTTTCTTATTTGGCGGAACTTTTATCAGAAACAACGTCCCTAACGGAAGAACGCGACACTTTAATTTTTACGCCTTCGGCGATTTCAACGGTTAAGATATCACCGTCTGCCTTGGCTACTTTACCGTATATACCACCACCCGTGATAATTTCATCTTTGGGTTGAATAGCATTTAGCATGGCTTCATGCTCTTTCATCTTTTTTTGTTGAGGACGAATAAGTATGAAGTAAAAAATTGCAAAAACAAGTATCAGTTGGGTTAGAAAACCTGCCATCGGACTTGCCTGCGTCGCCGCAGCAGCAGTTGCTTCTGTTGCCGCCATAGCTTCTGTTATAAACATATTTTTCTCCAATCAAAATTAATTTTGCTCCGTGTAGTTTAAGGGAAAAAAATATGCTATACAACTTAAAACTCTGAGATTTACCACGAAAAATTCGTTTTATGATGATAAATACTTTATTTAATTGATTATGGCAGATAGGTACGGGGGTTGACCGCTTTTTTGCCGGCGCGAACTTCAAAATGTAATTGTGGCGTATTCACGCTGCCGGTACTGCCGACGGTGGCGATTTTTTCACCTCTCAGGACACTTTGACCTTTTTTAACATATATTTTATCGTTATGTGCGTAAGCAGTGATATAGCCGTCAGAATGTTTGATTAAAACAAGGTTGCCGAAGCCCTTTAACTCGTTTCCGGCATAAGCGACAACACCTTTATCCGCCGCTTTAACATTTGTTCCCATGGCGGCTTTGATGTTTATACCATCGTTACGTCTACCCTTGCCGACAACACCGAAATTTGATACAACAGAACCATTAACCGGCCACATAAATTTGCTCTTGCGGTATGTCGATACATTTTTTCTGGAAGAAGATGAAGACGAAGCAATGTTGATTTTTTTGACAGGGACAATCGCTTTTTTATTATCCTCTTTAGATTCTTTTTGATTGTTATTTTTAACCTGATTTTGAGGTGTTTCGTAAATTTTAACCTCTCTATAGGTTGACTTGCTGTTGGATAAATCTTGCGGAAGAGCTAAAACTTGGCCCTCATTGATAGCATACGGCTCGCTCAAGCCATTTATTTTGCTCAAAGAGGTTATATCGACATTTTTCTTTTTAGCAATACCGTAAAGTGTATCACCCTTGACAACCGTGTAAGTCGGGCGCGTCGGCAAGCTTAAGCGTTGGCCGACATTTAAGGTGTATGGGGAAGATAAATTGTTTTCTTCTATGAGGCTACGCAACGGCACTTCGTATCTTTTGGAGAGGCTGTAAAGTGTGTCCCCACGTTGTACGGTAACGCTGTTTGGAGTGTAATGATAGCCGTGATTATTAAACAAAGGAATACCCATCCTTCTGGCATAGCAGCCGGCAAGCAATGGCAATATTAACAATATGAGTAAGGCCTTTTTCATTGTTTTTTCCTTTAGTTCTCGCGTTTATTATAAAGGACAATTAACTAAATATTCGTTAAATCTGAGGAGAAAATGATGAAAAAGAAGTAACATTTAGAGGAAAAAATGAACGGCATTATTATAATGCAAAAGAGGAAGAAATTACCGAAGAAAAGTATAAACGAAACGAAATCAAAAGAAGAAAAGCACGCGAAAAAATGAAAAGAATTGCTGCTAAGCGAATTGAAAAAGAAAAGAAGATTGAAACTAAAACCGGTAAGAAGACACGGTTGCCGAAGATGTCTAAATTTGAAAAGAGAATAGCTGTTGTTAGGGATGCTATGAGGGTATCTAGGTAGCATTTGAGAATGGCTTATAAAATGCGGCGTTCTTATGAGCGCCGTTTTTTTGTGAGATTTGGAAGAAGATGCTGAAACAAGTTTGGAATGACGGTCGGCGAGGGTCGACGGCTATTACTTAGGGATCCTGAAACAAAAAGATTCCGAAACAAGTTCGGAATGACGCGGAGTGAGTATTAGGGATGGTGCTGATTGTAAAATATAAAAAAACCACCTTTGCAGGTGGCCTTTTTATTGGTGGGCGTTGAGGGATTCGAACTCCCGACCCTCTCGGTGTAAACGAGATGCTCTAACCAGCTGAGCTAAACGCCCGTCTCATTGACTGATAGGTTTTATATAGGATATTTTTTTAGATTGCAAGCAAAAAATTAAATTTTTTTCACTTTTTATTGTTGATACTTTTTTCGCTTTTACATAGCATGCCCTCGTAAATTTATAAATTGTGATATATATCTAAAAAAATTTTATTTTTATGAAAACAAAAACATCAACAACGAAAGAATTTCGATTAACAACGAAAGAATTTCGAGAGATTGCGTCATTGCATGACAACGTCAATCCGGACATGAGCGATTGGTCTGATGAAAAATTACTAGAACAATCTCTGGGCTCGGATGTTGGGTTGGATAGCTTGGATATCATCGACATGGTGGCTGAAATTGAAACAGAGTATGGCATCCACATCAGCAGCGAGAAATTTGATGACATGATGTACCCCAATGCCAAAGAAGCAAACGTTCAGAAATTTATCAACGTTTGCAATGCGTGTGTTTTGAAGTAATCTTTTAAAATTTTTCACAAAAAAACAGGTTCCCGGCAGAGAACCTGTTTTAATTTTTTTACTCTATAAGACTTAGTTTACAGAATCTTGAAGAGTTTTACCAGCTTTAAACTTAGCTTGTTTGCGAGCTTTGATCTTGATTGTTTCGCCAGTGCGCGGATTGCGGCCAGTTGTCGCAGCACGCTTAGAAACAGCAAATGTACCAAAACCAACCAAGCGAACTTCGTTACCTTTCTTCAAAGCGTTTGTAACAGAAGAAATAAATGCGTCTAAAGCCTTACCTGCGTCAGCCTTTGTAAGACCAGCTGTACTAGCAATGCTAGAAATGAGTTCATTTTTATTCACTGGAGGACTCCTCTTAAAAAAATTAATACGATGCGAACTTTGTTCACATTTAAATTTGAGGTGATTTTTTCCTTTATTTCAAATAAAAATCAAGGTTATAAACAAGAAAACAACAAAAAAACGACGGAAAACTGCCATTTTTTAAATTTTTCTTATTTTTTTGAAAAAATTTTCCCTTATTTTCTTTGATTCTTGCCTACAAAAGAGAATCGCTTCAGTTGGATATATTTGGTGGTGTGTGTGGGGGGGAGAGGTATAAGAAAAATCCCCCAAGCGAGCTTGAGGGATTTAAGGAGGAGGAGAAAGGGATTTGAACAGTAATTAGAAGAACTGGCAACTACCTACTCTCCCGCGCCTTAAGACGAAGTACCATGGG
>Ga0265300_10000239_pt1 | contig 59031 bp, 49 predicted proteins | sample AusTroGonzalo_MG_FD_193482 | JGI IMG/M metagenome (GOLD analysis project Ga0265300, IMG submission 193482) | Bovine rumen microbial communities from tropical cattle in Woodstock, Queensland, Australia - Gonzalo_03 | ecosystem: Host-associated > Mammals > Digestive system > Stomach > Rumen ... | reverse complement strand
GTATCGTCAACACTGAAAATGTCAGCATCAACGTCTATCCCAATCCCGTTGCCGACATGGTGACTATCAGTGGTATCGAGGGTAACGGCCGAGCTGTCCTTTACGACATGCGCGGTAGTATTGTGGTATCCTTCGCTGTCAATGGCACCGAGACCCGTCTCGACCTCGGTCGTCTCACTGCCGGAATCTATATGCTCCGCGTGGATGATAATGTTGTGAAAATCATTAAAGAATGAAGAATAATGTCTTTTTTATGATGGCGCTGTCCTTGGGCCTCACGTTGAGTGCCTGGGGGCAGGGCTCTTTTTGCGGTGCTGTGGGCACTCCCGGATGCAATGCCATTCACTGCGACAGCAGTGTCATTATCGGCTGGGCTACGGGTTGTACTGTGGAACGAGGCCCTGTTGATATCGTTAATCCCGATGGCCCTCGTGCACGTTATGGTAATGAAGAATACGGTATTGGCCCTGCTGGTACCATCACTACTTCGGCTGTCAGCCTTGGTGACGGCGGTACTGCTACTCTCACCTTTGGTGCTCCCATCCACAATGTGCCGGGTCCCGATTTTGCGGTTTATGAGAACTCTTTCAACGACAATTTTCTCGAGTTGGCTTTTGTTGAAGTGAGTTCCGATGGCGAGCGCTTCGTGCGCTTCCCCTCCACTTCGCTCACCCAGACCGAGGTGCAAGTGGGTTCCAACGGTTCTGTCGACCCCACCAACCTCAACAACCTTGCAGGTAAGTTCCGTGTGGGCTATGGTACACCCTTCGACCTTGAGGAGTTGCGCGACAGTGTGGGCCTCGATATCGACAACATCACCCATGTGCGCCTCGTCGATGTCGTGGGTACCATCAATCCGCAGTATGCCACCTATGATGCCTTTGGCCACATGGTCAACGATCCCTATCCCACCAACGAGTACGCTAATTATGCCAGCGGTGGTTTCGACCTCACTGGTGTTGCTGTCCTCACCGCCCTTCAGGGTATCGACGACAATCAGCTCACACCTCTCGAATCTAAACTTGTTGTTTACCCCAACCCCACTACCGACTATCTTTTCGTCACCCTGTTGCGTCCCTCCAAAGCAATCTTAGTCGATGCCAGAGGCCTCATAGTCTCTGTTTATAATCTCTGTCAAGGACGCAATACCCTCGATTTCACTGAGCTCCCTGCAGGGATTTACATGCTTCGTTGCGAAGGCCTGGCAAGCAAAATAGTAAAGAAATAAAGAGTTGTTTTGATTAATATGACCGCAGTGGCCGTGACGGCTGTTGCGGTTTTTTATATTTTTTTAACAAGGACACGTACAATAGAAATAAATATAGGTGCGTTATTTCGTTACCATATTTAGGAGGAAATAGATTCGAATAACAAAACAACTTTAATAAAAATGAAGAAAATCTTTTTGACAGTCAGTATCTTGGTCGCCACTTTCGCATTTGTGGCTTGTGGCGGCGACGGTAAATCCGAAGCTCAAAAGCAGATCGACTCCATGCGTGATATCATCGCCCAGCAGAACATCGGTCTTGCTGAGCGCGACAGTCTCATGGCCATGCTCAACGAGGTCGACAGTACCTTCGCACAGCTCGAGGCCGAATATGCCGTCATGCAAGAGATGAGCCGCAAGAACCCTGAGGCCAACCGCCGTACCATTACCGATCGTATGGCAGCCCTTCAGGAGACCATGGCCGCCAATAAAGAGAAGATCCGTCAGCTCAGCGGCCGCATCAAGACCCTTAATGGTAAAAATGCCGACCTTCAGGCTTATATCACCCGTCTTGAGGAACGCAGCGCAGCCCAGGAGGCTCAGATTGCCGAACTGCTTACCGAACTCGAGAACAGCAAGGTGGTCATTAAGGATCTCCACCAGAATGTTGCCAACCTTAACCAGAATGTCACAGACCTTACCGCCTCTAACGAGGAGAAGGACCAGCGTATTGCCAAGCAGATTGCCGATGCCAATCGCGCATGGTTTATCGTCGGTACCTACGATGAACTCAAGGAAGCTGGTGTAGTAAGCAAATCTGGTGGCTTCATCGGCATTGGCCGTAAGCAGGGAACCGTGGCGAACATGAAGACCGACAAGTTTACAGAGATTGACCGCACCAAGGTTACTACCATCACCCTCAATCTCAAGAAACCTGTCCTTGTCAGCCAACACCCCGAGGGTAGCTACGAGTTCGTGGCCGACGAGGAGAACAAGAAGGTCACCGCCTATCTCCACATTCTTAATCCTACCAAATTCTGGCAGTATACCGATTACCTGGTGGTCTCCACCAAGTAGTCTTGTATAATGGACTTCAATCTCAAATCTGATTTCGCCCCCATGGGCGACCAGCCTGACGCCATCCGCCAACTCGTGGATGGCGTCAAGCGTGGCCAGCGTGCCCAGGTGCTTCAGGGTGTCACTGGCTCGGGCAAGACTTTTACTGTGGCCAATGTCATTCAGCAGCTGCAGCGCCCCACATTGGTGCTGAGCCACAACAAGACCCTCGCGGCACAGCTCTACGGAGAGTTCCGCCAGTTTTTCCCCGACAACGCTGTCGAGTACTTTGTCTCCTACTACGACTACTACCAGCCGGAGGCTTACATTGCTGCCACCAATACCTATATTGAGAAAGACCTGCAAATCAATGACGAACTCGACAAACTACGACTCCGTGCCAGCAGTGCGCTGCTGAGTGGACGTCGTGATGTCATCGTGGTCTCCTCCGTGAGTTGTATCTATGGTATCGGCAATCCCGACGAGTTCAAGAAAGGTACCGTCGAGATACGCGTCGGCGACCGCATCCAGCGCGACCAACTACTGATGAAACTCCTTGATGGACAGTATGTGAGAAACGAGATTGAGTTCACTAACGGGCGTTTTCGCGTCAAGGGAGACACCGTCGACATCTTCCCCTCGTTCGCTGATTTCTGCTACCGAGTCTCCTTTTGGGACGACGAGGTGGAGTCGCTTGAGAGCTTCGATCCCATCAGCGGTCAGCGTCTTGAGCGTTTCGATGAAATAATCATCTACCCTGCCTCTAACTTTCTCACCTCCAAGGATCATCTTCCCGAGATTATCCTTCAGATACAGCGTGACATGTTCGACCGTCGCGACTACCTCATCTCCATCGACAAGCACCTCGAGGCAAAGCGTCTTGAGGAGCGCGTCAACTATGACCTCGAGATGATACAGGAGCTCGGATATTGTTCTGGTATCGAGAATTATAGCCGCTATTTCGACGGCCGACAGCCAGGCTCCCGTCCCTTCTGCCTCATTGACTACTTTCCGGACGATTTCCTCCTCGTCGTTGACGAGAGTCATGTCACAGTGCCCCAGATTGGCGCCATGTACGGGGGAGACCGTAGCCGTAAAACCTCGTTGGTTGAATATGGATTCCGACTTCCTTCGGCCTTGGACAACCGCCCCTTGACCTATGAGGAATTCTACAATCTCACCGGTCAGACCATCTATATCTCCGCCACGCCTGCCGACTATGAGCTCAACGAGGCTGAAGGTGTGGTTGTTGAGCAGGTGATACGTCCCACGGGCCTTCTCGACCCAGTTGTCGAGGTTCGTCCCGCCGTCAGTCAGGTCGATGACTTGCTTGACGAGATTGAGAACACCGTTGACAAAGGCGAACGTGTCCTCGTCACCACCCTCACTAAACGTATGGCCGAGGAGTTTACTTCCTATCTGATTAATCTGGGAATCAGGAGTAAATATATTCATTCCGACGTAGATACCCTCGAGCGTGTGGAGATTATGCGCGACCTCCGTATGGGAGTCTTTGACGTGCTGGTAGGTGTCAACCTATTGCGTGAAGGTCTCGACCTCCCCGAGGTGAGCCTCGTGGCTATCCTCGATGCCGACAAGGAGGGTTTCCTACGTTCCGACCGTGCCCTCATTCAAACTATCGGGCGTGCCGCCCGCAATGTGCACAGCAAGGCCATCCTCTATGGTGACACCATCACTGGATCCATGCAACGTGCCATCGACATCACCAACCGTCACCGGGAGAAGCAGATAAAATACAATATGGAACACGGCATCGTTCCGCGCCAGATAGTCAAGTCTACCGATGCCATTCTCGGCACTACTTCAGTCATTGAACGTGCAGCAGAGGAACGTGGTATTATAGAGAAGGATCCCATCAGCATCTATAAGGAGGATATCATCATTGCCGCCGAGTCCCGCGCTTCCTTTGGTGAACCAGTCGAAGACTCAAGCAATCAAGCAATCAAACAATCAAAGAATTCATCCTTCCTCGCAATGACAAAAGAACAGTTGCGTAAGGAGATACGTGAACGTCAGCGCAAGATGCAGCTTGCTGCCAAGGAACTCGACTTTCTGGTTGCTGCCAAGTTTCGCGACGAAATAAAAGAACTTCAGTCTCTTCTCGACACCGCCAGATAATACCTCTCATGAAGCAGATACAGATAGACCTCACCCCCGAAGAGTATGCCTCCCAAGCCGCCGTGCGACGTGCTGTGGCGAAAGCGTTGGGGGTGGGTGAGAGCGCTTTGGAGCCTTTCAGTATCACCCGGCGCAGCATCGACTGTCGTCGCCGGCCGCTCTTTCACTGTACTGTCGTAATTGGTCAGAATACTCAGAACACTCCGATTATCCCAATTTCTCCGAATCCTAGCGCACCCAGAATCATCATCGTCGGAGCTGGCCCAGCCGGCCTTTTCGCAGCTTTGCGGGCATTGCAGCTGGGCATGAAGCCAATTATTATTGAGCGTGGAAAGCCTGTGGAAGAGCGCAAGAAGGACATAGTCTCGCTGGTACGTACCAAGGAGGTGAATCCCGACAGCAACTGGTGCTTTGGCGAAGGTGGCGCTGGAACCTATAGCGACGGAAAGCTCTACACACGCTCTACCAAGCGTGGCGATGTGTCGCAGGTGCTACGTCTCTTTGTCGAGCATGGTGCTGACCCCGACATTATGGTCGATGTCCACGCCCATATCGGCACCGACCGCCTGCCCGCCATCATCAGCAATATGCGTAAGACCATCACGGATGCTGGCGGTGAATATTTTTTCAATACGCGTGTCATTGATTTGATTGTCAAAGAGGGACGTCTAAAAGGAGTGGTTACCTTGGGGAATAATTTCATCGAAGGTGATGCCGTTATCTTAGCCACAGGACATTCTGCTCGCGATATCTATGAACTCTTTGACCGTCGAGGTTGGCTCCTCGAGGCCAAACCTTTCGCTCTTGGTGTCCGTGTGGAGCATCCACAGGAACTCATCAACGAGATACAATACCACGGCAAGGGTTACTCCCCTTTGCTTCCGCCAGCCACTTACAGCTTGGTGACACAGGTATACTCAAGCAATCAAGCAATCAAGCAATCAAGCAACCAGCATGGTGTCTTCAGTTTCTGCATGTGTCCCGGAGGTGTTATCGTTCCTGCCGCCACGGCAGGAGGACAACAGGTGGTTAATGGTATGAGCAATGCCGCTCGCAACAGTGGATTCGCCAATAGCGGCATCGCCGTCACCGTAAATCTGAGTGAAGAATTAAAAATGAAGAATGAAGAATTGGCTTCGCCGTTGGCGTTGCTCAATTTTCAAAAATCTGTTGAACAGCGTGCTTTCGAGGCTGCCAGCGGCTGCATCGATGCGCCGTCGCAGCGTCTCGTGGACTTCCTTCGTCGTAAATCTTCATCGCATCTCAACAAGAGCAACTATATGGGCCACTGCGTCAGCGCGCCGCTGCACGAGATATTGCCACCTTTCGTGGTGGACTGTCTGATACAGGGCTTCAAGGATTTCGATCGTAAAATGCGAGGCTTTATTACCGAGGAGGCCAGCCTTTTGGCTGTCGAGAGTCGCACCTCCTCGCCTGTACGCATCCCCCGCGACAAAGTTACGCTTCAGCATCCCCAACTCGCCGGACTCTATCCCTGCGGTGAAGGTGCAGGCTATGCTGGAGGAATTGTCAGTTCCGCCCTCGATGGCATTCGTTGCATCGAGGCCATCAATCAAGTGGTCTAATTTTTCCGTTCGCCACCGCAGGCGGTGGTTCCGTCGACAAGCATGTTCTGGCTCTTTTGCGTTATACCCAGAGCATAGCGGCGCAGGACTTCTGCATGCTCGGGGAGACTGTTGATAAGGTCGTCGAGCGAATGTTCCTTGTATCGGTAGAGACTGGCACTTTGTGCTTTGACGCGGAAGAGGTAGAATAATTCGCCATCGACACAGCCAATCTTGTCGTCAGCACTGAAAAAGGCATAGGGACGTGTGACGTGCGTCAAATCAATGCCCTGCATGGGTTTTGGCACCTCGATGCCGAGGATGGACAGAATGGTGGGGGCAATATCGATTTGCATGGCCAGGCGGTCGACAAAGTGAGGCACTATCTGACTTGGGGCATAGAAGAGGAGCGGCACATGATTGTGCGGTAACGCCATATCATATACGGGTTTGAGGAAGAGGCCGTGGTCGCCCACGAAGACAAAAAGGGTGTTGTCGAACCACGGTTTCTCCGATGCCTTTTGGATGAATTGGCCGATGGCCCAGTCGGCATATTCAGTCATCTTCTCCGACATCTTCTCGTGGTGTGGAACGAAGCTTGTCCCTTCGGGCAGATAGTAGGGTGGATGGTCGCTGCAGGTCATACAGCAGGCAAAGAAGGGGCCGCGACGGGAGATGCTGTCGCAGTGTTCTATAACATGTTCGAACAGCACATGGTCGGGGAGACCCCATTGACTTTTGGACTCTTTATGGGGGAATCCAAGTTCTCCTACCACCAAGTCAAAGCCGTTCTGGTAGAGGAAGCCTCGCATGTTGTCATAGTTCTCGTCGTAGCCCACAAAGAAAGCGGTGTGGTAGCCTGCAGCGTCGAGAGCTTGTGGCAGTCCGCATACATAAGGCATGGGAACGCTCCGCATCGTCTGGCGTGCCAGCGTGGCGGGTTGCGAGTAGAGGGTGGAATAGATTCCGTTGTGGGTGTGGATGCCTGAAGAGTAGGTTTCACGGAAGGTCAGTGACTGCCGCATCAGACTGTCGAGATACGGGGTATAACTGTCGTCGGAGCGATAGAGGGAGGTCTTTGCAGCACTCATGGACTCCATCATGACCACCACCACATTCATTCCCTCGGGCAGGCGCAGTGAAGCCTCGTCGAGGCTTTCGTCGACAGGCCATTCCTGCTGTTCGCGCCACACCTCCTCGGCCTCCTTGGCATCGATGAGTTGGACGGGTCGGTTGGCGTCGCGGCCCGACTCCTCGATACTTTTGATGAAGGTGAATACGGGGTTGAGACCTATCTGGTTGATGAAAGGATTGTTGCAGAAGTAGGCCATGCTGATGCGGATGGGGAATTTTGTTATCGTGCCTCTCATTCCGAGGAATAGTACTCCCGCCAGCAGCAACGCAATGGGGATGCTGCGGCTATAACCCAGATTCTCGCCGAGATGAGATAGGAGTACACGTCTGTAAATCAGTCGACCTAGCAGCCACCAACCGACAGCAATGACGATAAAGATTACCAGATACATAATGTTTATCGGGTCGCCGAAAAGTGTACTCGTGAGGGTGCCGAAGGTGTCGAGCCAGCCTAACGCCGCCACATCGATATGTGTGAAGAAACCGCAGAAATAGGGAATGTCGGCGGCACAACCAAAGAAGGCCACCGTGTAGAACGTCATCAGCATATAATGGATGACGGCATAATACCAGCGTTTTCTAAAGCGTGTCATCTCACCGATGATGAGCAGCAGTAGCGGCAGAGCGAGGAGATAGGTGCTCACAGCAGTGTCAAAACGGAATCCGTTCCACAGTGCATGGAAATAAAGGCCACCGAAATCGTCAGGACCCTCAGTCGTTGCACAATAGGCGATGGTCTCTGCAATTCGGAACAACGTGAAGAAAGCAATCCCTAATAAGTAGATGCAAATTAAGTAGTTGAATCTGGCATATCGTTTCATCATGTCTGCAAATTATCCTTCGAAGGTGAATGAAATCATGAAGGTGCGGGTAGTGAGGTTGTTGAAGGAGCGGATGTAGATGTCGGGGTCTTCGACTTTGAGGTCGAGGAGGCCGAGGTTCATCTTGAACTCGATGGCAAACTTCACATAGCGCAGGAAGACATCAAAACCGACTCCCATGCAGTAGCGAAGGTCGTGGGGTTGGATGCGGATGATGCTCTCGTCTGTGAGGTTCTTATTCTCGCGCAGCGAGGCGAAGTCGAAGCCGTAGCTGACACCGGCGGTGAGGTAGGGGCGGAAGTTTCCGTAGCGTTTGGCGCGGAACTTCAACTCGATGGGTATGTCACCATAGACGGATTCGACATTGCGCCAGCGTTCGGCGAGGGGATGCGTGTTTAGATAGCCGGGATCCCAGGCGTAGGAGACCTGTCGGGTGACGAGGGTGACACCGGGAATGAGCCGCAGGTTGAACCAGTCGTTGATGCGCAGATCACCGATGACGGCGATATGGAACCCCGCGGCATAGTAAGAAGTGACGCCCTGGAGGGTCTCGCGGAGGAGGGCGTCGTCGCTGTATTCGAGGTCGAACATCGATTGGGTGTAACCCACCTGGATGCCGTAGTGCAACAGCCGCGAGTCGAACTTACCGAGGTTGCCCACCTGCGCGTGGGAGGTGAAAGGTGAGAGATGAAAGGTGAGAAGGATAAGGAGGAGAGAAAGGAAGTGAGAGGAAGTGAAAGGGAGAGAGAGGACAATAGTGCTGTCGTGCCCATTTGTCCTTTCACTCCTTGTCACTCCTTTTTCATTCCTTTTCACTCCTTTAATCATTGTTCTGTGATTTCTCCGCGGAGCGACTGGCTAAGGCGTATCTTTACATGCTCTTTGTCGTTGGGGTATTCGCCAAGGAGGCACATCATCTTGGCGATGGCAGCCTCGATGGTGATGTCGCCGGCACCGATGACGCCAATGCGGTCCATATCGCAGCTTGCGGCATACTGGCGCATCTTGACGGAACCTGCCTTACATTGTGTGACATTGAGGACGATGATGCCGCGACGGATCGCGTCGTCGAGGGCGGAGATGAACCATTCGTCGGTGGGGGCGTTGCCGGAGCCATAGGTTTCAATGACCACACCCTGCAGGTCAGGGGTGTGGAGCACGGTGTTGACCACCTCGGGTCCGATGCCGGGGAAGAGTTTCAGGATGGCTACGCGGGTATCGAATTTCTTGCGTACCTGCAGAGGCTCGGTGGGCATGGGCTGAAAGAGGTGCTCCTTGAATGAGATGTTGATGCCAGCCTTAGCTAACGAGGGGTAGTTGTAAGATTCGAAAGCATCAAAGTTTTCAGCGTTGATCTTGGTGCTGCGGTTGCCACGATAGAGGTGGCTGTCGAAGAAGATGCATACTTCGGGGATGGTCACCTGGCGTGTGGAGGCAATCTCAAGAGCGCAGATGATGTTCTCGCGGCCGTCGCTGCGCAGCATGCCTAAAGGCAGCTGACTGCCGGTGAGTACGATGGGCTTGGCCAAGTTCTTGAACATGAAACTCAAGGCCGAGGCGGTGTAGGCCATGGTGTCGGTGCCGTGGAGGACAACAAAGCCGTCGTATCGGTCATACTCTCGTTCGATGATTTCAGCGATATTCACCCATAGGGCGGGGGTCATGCAACTGGAATCGATGATGCTGTCGAGCGTCACGGAATCGATGCCATATTCACAGTGTTTGAGTTGTGGTACAGCGTCGTAGATGCGGTCGAGGGCAAAGGGATGGAGCGAGCCGTTCTCATCCTGCACCATGCCGATGGTGCCGCCAGTATAAACGATAAGAACTTTGTTTTGTTTCATGCCGTTTATAACGGCACAAGGGAGGATTTATTGTATGAGAGGGCGATTTTATTCGTCCCAGTCGGGATCGGGTTCGTCGTAGAGCGTGTGGTATACCTCGTAGCGTTTCATTTCCAGCTTGCCGTTACGGATGGTGAAGAGACTGGCAGTAATGCTCTCGGGGGCACCGTGGAGGTGGCAGAATTCGGGACCGTCGGGGCCTTCGAAGACCATAACGCTGCCGGGGAAGTATTGGCCGTCGTCGTCGGCGTTCCAAGTGGGACCGGAGGGATCGTAGTATCCTTCCATGGGATAGGAATAGACCTTGCCGTCGATGGTAAAGACCTCAAGGGCCAGAGCTACCTGGGTGGTGTCGCCGTATTCCCCGATGCGGGTCTTCCAAGGTCCCTTGAACTGCACGATGCCGTAGCTGTGGCGGTCGCTGCTGGCAGACAGAACGGAACGTTCGGCCTCCATGTGGTACTCTTTCTCGAGCTTCTTGACGATGTCGTCGGGCATGGGAGAAGAATAGTCGGTCCTCATCGGGACGAAAGCATGGCTGCGGAGGTAGTTGTTGGTGACGACAATCCAAACACCCCACATCTCGTCGTCCGGCAGGGCGTTGCCGGGATAGGCGAAGGCGTACTTCAGTCCTGGAGAGGGGATGGAGGGACGGCTGTGTAGTTCGCCAGGATACATGGGGTTTCCTTTGGGGTCTTTGAGGGTTTCGCCGAGGTATTTGAGGATGCAGATTTTGCCGGAGGGCGTTATCATGTTGATATACTGATCGGCGTTGCGACGGAAGCTCTCCTGCAGCTCCCAGCGTGCATGCTCGGCCTCGAAATAGTCGGCGGTCTCAGGACTCTTCTTGGGTTCCTCTATGTCGGACCAATAGACCATCATCATGTAGTCTTTGTTCATGGTGTAGAGGAACATGGGGAAATCATAGCTTGGGGCGTGGCGTTCGAAGGTGACATTCGGTCCGATGGTACGGTCTTTGAGGTGGATGGGGTCGGGGTCAGGTTCGGAGGAGAAGAAATTCTTCTTGCCCGACTGGTCGGCCATGTTCATGGTGCCGAGTTTTTCGGTGGGATGGTAGATTTCGCATCCCTGCAAAGTGAATGGGGAGTTGAAGTTGAAGAGGACTTGATTGCCGCTGTTGCTATAAAACAGGCATCCGTCGAAGATGACATCATTGCAGTTGAAACCCTCGACGAGGTCGTATTCTTTGTTACGATAGAAGTCGCATTCGGTGAAATGAATGCTGGTGGAGTTGCGCAGCATCATGATGCCGTAGGTGCAGTCGTGGACGAAACAATAGCGGACATCCAGATTACGGGTGTCCAAGACATCGAAGCCGTAGGTGCCGCAGCCGTAGAGGTCGCAGTTGCGGACATTGATGTTCTCGCCTCTGGTCACCCCGATGACACCGCCGGAGCAATAGCCGTACTCGCTGTGGCCAATGGTGAGGTTCTCCACACGGCAGTTCTTGCAGTTGATGAAATAGAGGCAGTAGGAATAGCGGGGATTAACCTCGATGCTGGAGTTGCCGGCACCGCGGATGGTGAGGTTGTCGATGTTCACCAGGTCAAGCTGCTGTCCGTCGGTCTCGCTTTCGCTGATGACCATAGGTACCTGGCCGATGAAGTCGGCGCCCGACTCTGCCCAACGACGGTTGGTGTTGTTGGTGAAGAAGGTCTCATTTTCGAGCACGCGAGAGAGGTTGAGGTGTACGTTCTTGTCAATGATGATGGTGCGGTTGGGACCGAGGGCGTTGAGGAATTCGCGCTCGTTGGTGACGGTGTAGGTCAGCACACCGTCGATCTCCTCGGGGCCGCGCCCGTCGTCGGCCAGGCCGTCGGGGAACATATCGGGCGACAGCATGCTGTAGCGGTATTCGTCGGGAGTGGCCTCTTCGGTCGTAATCATCTCAAGGTTGGTGCGCTCAACATCACTGAGCTTGATGGTGCTGTTGTCCTTCACAGGCTTGTACCATTTCTGTTTCTTGAAATGGTCCTGCAGGTCTTTGGATTGAAAACGCCATCCGTGACGGGCGAGGATTTCGTTGCGCATGAGGCGCAGATCCTCCTTGGGGAAACGAGCCAGCCAGGTGGTGTTCAGAACCTCCGAGGTGGTGACCTCGCTGGCGGGACGCTGCTCAAGCTTGCGCTCCATAAGGGTGAAATCTCCAACTTCGCCGTTGATGAAGAACTCCATGGTCCAGGCGGCATCGCCTTTCGCATTGTAGAAGACAAGGAAATCTCTTGAGCCTTTACGGATGAAGCGTTTCACACCGTCACCCTCGTTAATGCGCAGGGCGATGGCGCCGTTGCGCGAGTAGACTGAGTATTCTCCTTTTTCGGACATCCAAACCAAGATGATATTGTAATCGTTATAGTTGATGTCCTTGCCGGTGAGCTCGACGGAACCGTCGTTATAAACTTGGGCATCATAGATTACGCTACCGTCCCAGAACCTGTCTCCGCTCTGGATTTGCTGAGCGCGTACAGGGAGGAAGGAGAAAAGAAATATGGTGGTTAGAATAAGGAAGTGAAAAGGAGTGAAAGGGAGTGAAAAGGAGTGAAAGGACAAGTGTTTGTGTTTCATGTTATTATATTTAAGATATTCTCAATAACTAATAACCTATAACCAATACCCTTTTTATTCCGCGTAGTTGGAAAGAGCTTTGTTTCGGGTGATGTCGACGGAATGCCAGGTCGGGTTGATGCTGTACGATTCTCCCAGCTGCTCCGACAACTCCAGCGCCTCCTTCTCGGTACATTCTTTGTCGTCTTTATTATAGTTGCTTTCCGAACTGGCAAAGTCCCCATTCGAGTCGAAACTGTACACATCTACCCAGGAGACATGATGGATGGCGCGGCTGTTTTTCAGAATGCAGAAGTTGTTCTGCGCGCAGCCTGTGCCACAACTGCCTTGCGAGCCCACGCCGTTCTCGTAGAATACGAGCGCCGTGCGTCCGTCGGCTTCGGCCAGCAAGTCGGCCTTTTTGTCGGCGATGGAGTAGACAGCATCGTAGTAGCCTTCCTCATTGCGCACCCACAATTCGGGGTTTCCGTCGAGGTCGATGTCGATGAGGGCATACTCGTAAATCATGTCGTTGGTCATTGACTCCAAGTATTTGGATATGTCGAAACTCTGACCGTATTTCTTTTCCAACTTCTCGTTGGAACAGTTGTGGATGAAGTTGAGCATGTCGTATTTCTCGCCCTCCACCTCGTCTGGGCTTTTGCCAGAGAAGGAGGTGCGGAAGTTGTCGACATACCAGTCGCCGCGCTCATAGACTAAGTTGAGGATGATGTGTTGGTTTTTGAAGTTGTGGACAAGCACCTCGACAGTGGCCTCGACCTCTTTGATGTCTTTTATATCCTTGATTTTATAGCTCCACTTCGGGTCGATGTCTTGCCCCACCACCCAGTGGTCGTAGTCGCGGTAGACATAACCCATCTCGTGGCTGAGCTTGCTGGCATGGGCATCCAACGACAGATATTTTGCCGAGCAGAAGCGCATGTCGTCCTTGTACTTGTAGATGGTGTCGATGCGCTGGGCGATGTATTCTTTCGTGTGTCGGATGGAATCCTGAGTGGCATCGGCCACAATGTCGGTTGTGTCGGCGTTTAATGAGTCGTTCTTCGAATCGTTACCACCACAGCCAATGAGGAGTAGGGAGGTAAGAAATAAGGAGGTAAAGATTGTTTTCATATTCTTAATTTCTTAATATGTTTCACTTTTCATTTTTCATTTTAAAATATACCCCGTCGATTTTGAGGTTTTTATCGCCACACATGTTGTTCCCGGGTTCCGAGGCGGTGATCAGCACCACGAAATTTTTGAAGAAATGAGCCTCGAAAACGTAGCTGCATTTCTCATAGACGAAGTCATTGTAAGTATAGGGCCTGAGTTCTGCAGGACGGCCGGGGGTATTGTCTATATATCCGACCTCCAAGTCGTTGAGAATTTCGAAGTTCAACTTGTGGTCACCTGCCCAACGGAAGGATGCGCTTCCAATGACCATCGAGTTCGATGCTGTATCCCACTGGTGAAAGTAGTAGTCTCCTTCGATGGTCTCTTGGGTGCCGTAATCCCAGAAACTGTTCGACGATGTTCCGATATACTCCATATTCTTCATCTCGTACATTTTTCCGGTCTTGTAGTTAATCCAGGTGCCTTCGGTCATTTCGGGCGTGTTGTAGGTGGTGTCGTCAATCTTCATATACAGGCAGCCGGTAACGGTGCCGTCGAGTTTGTACTCGTTGAGACGGTACTCGTCACCGTCCCATACCCCCACCAACAGCATGCGTATGGGGTTTTTGTGGTTGGTGTAGACAATCTCGCCAACGGCAACCATATCGCCATTGACGGCAAACTCAATGGAAACTCCAATCTTGTCACCCAAAGTGCCCTCAAAGTGGAAATCCGCAATCACATCGGCCCGCGCCGACTGGGTAAAAGCGAAAAGCAGGGAAAAGAGTATTAGGGAGTGAAAAGGAGTAAAAGGAAGTGAAAGGGAGTGAAAGGACAAATGTTTTTTTATGTGTTTCATCTTTGCAAGTCTTAACCCTTTTTTATAGCAAAATATTAATTTTTAATTATTAATTGTTCACAAACTTCCTCCCGTCCCAAGTCAGTTTCTTTATCACCTTCCCTTTGGGAGTGAAATACACGAATTCGATGGTCTTTCCTTGACGGGGCAGATTGCGCATGCATCCCGTGGCACCATAGGCGGCTTCTATCTCTTCTCCCAGTTCGAAGGCATATTTGTAGTTCATTTTGTGGCTGGTGTTGTCGTACCAATAGAACGAAAGTCCCGTGAGCTCGGTATCCACCGGCTCGCCGTTTACCACTAACGACACATTCTCCGCCACCAGTTTGTGCTTGCCGTCGGCACAGTTCCAGTAGCAGTACTCGATATACAGGTTCTCCCCTTCGGGATAATTCACGTCGTAGCGTACGTAGCCGTTTTTGGAATCCACCGTGATGGTGGTGTTCTTGGCCAGCGTTTTCCCCTTCTGGTATTTCTTCCAGTCCTCAGCCATTCCGCCCAGTGCTTCGCCAAGTTCTTCTTGTGAAAGAATGGCCGTCACGAAATCGCCGATTCCGGGCTTCTGACCTTTGAAGGTTACAGAGATAGACCCGTCAGGCTCTTCACCAAACTCTTTCATCTTCTCTCTGTCGATATCGACTTTTTCGAAGACGGGCTGCATGCCGTTCCAGGCGAAATGGTGGGCGTAGATGAAAGGCAGGTCATACTCGTTGATGATCAGTTCTTTCCCTTTGCGGGGCAGTTGGTGGGCAATTTGGCTACCCTCACTTTTGCGTTTGAAATCGGAGAGAATATTGGGTTCTGGGGTCAGACGTTTGGCTTTGGGGTCGTAGTCGTAGAAGCACACCACCTCGAGTTCGGGGTCGGTGGGCTTGCCAATCATGACGGCGAAGAGTTTGTGTCCGTTGTCACGGTTCCAGATGCAGGCCGACATATAAAGACCGTCGGTGCCGCCGTCGCCTACCAACAAGAAACCGTTGGCTGCATCAACGGTCACGGTGTATTCGGTCTCCGGGTCGAGGACTTTCTCGTCCAATCCTTCTTCCATCACACTGCAGGCATCACGGGTGACGTAGGTGGGCCAGGTCTTGTGGAAGGCTTCCATCATGATTCCGAGACTGCCATTGATAACATTCTCGATGGGCTTGGTTTTCCAGCCCTCGGCGATGTCAGTGATAAAGACGTTTTCTTGTGCTTGCATGCAGGTGGTGGCACCCAGCAGAAGCATGACTGTGAAAAAGAGCTTCTTCATATTAATTATTTGTTTTATTATCTACAAAAAAAGCTCAAGTACTCACGCACTCAAGCATTAACTCTTAACTCTCATCTCTCAACTCTAAACTCTCTTTGTTGTCCCACCAGGACTCGAACCTGGGCAAGCAGAACCAAAATCTGATGTGCTACCATTACACCATGGGACAATCGGCTTTTTTTCTCAAAAAACGGGTGCAAAAGTACACCCTTTTTCTGATATGGCCAAATTTATTTTTCAACTTCCATATTTTACGTTATTTACCTCTCGTTTCTCGGTTTCCAATTCTCAATTCTCTCCTCACTCCTTGCCTCCTTTTTTCTGCCAAGGAAGGTTGATGGAGGGCAACTCAATCGACTTGAAGGCCGAGAAGAAGGCGTTGGAGGATGCTTTTTCCTTGCCATAGATATCGGAGATAAGGTCTTGGTATTTCTCCATCAGCGGGGCTCGGCGCAACTTCAGGGTGGGGGAGAGGAAGCCGTTCGAGGTATTCCAGTCGTCCACCACTAAGCGGAACAGCTTGATCTGCTCGTGCGGCGCGAGGTTCTTGTTGTAGACCTCCAACACTTTCTTGAATTTGTCGTGTACCTGCGGCAGCGTGATGAGTTCGGCATTGTCGCGGTAGTGCAGCTTGTATTTCAGCGCCCAGAAGTGCAGCGTGTTGAAGTTCGGGCTGATGATAGCGGCGGCGCACTTCTCGTTCTCGCCAATGACCATCACTTGCTCGATATATTCGCTTCCGCGCAGCATGTTTTCAATGAGCTGTGGAGCCACATATTTGCCAGCCGAGAGTTTGAAGATGTCCTTCTTGCGATCGGTAATCTTCAGGAAACGTCCGTCGACGAGGGTGCCGATGTCGCCCGTGTGGAACCATCCGTCAGGTTCGATAACCTGTGCCGTGTATTCGGGGTCTTTGTAGTAGCCCATCATCACATGCGGTCCGCGGGTGAGGATTTCGCCGTCGTCGGCGAATTTTACCTCCACACCGCTCAGGATGGGGCCCACGGTGCCGATACGCACCATCTTGTGCGCCGGGTCGTTGACGGCAATCACCGGTGAGGTCTCGCTCAATCCATAGCCTTCATAGATATTGATGCCGGCAGCGGCGAAGACGCGTATCATATCGGGCTGGATGGAAGACGAACCGGTGATAATCACCAAGTGGTTGCCACCGAATTTATCGCGCCATTTACAGTAGACCAGTCGGTCGAGAATCTTCTGCCCCAGCATATACATAGGCGAGAACTTGCGCAGTCCGGTATAGTCGTAGTGGCGACCGTGACGGAAGGCCCAGTCGTAGATTTTCTTCTTGATGCCCGTGAAATCCTTGCCTGCGGCATACATTTTGTCGTAGATCATCTCCAACACACGTGGCACAGCGCAGAAGCCGTGACCGTGAATCTCCAGCATGTTCTGTTGGATGGTGCCGAGGTTTTCGGCATAGTAGATGCTCACGCCGAGATATTGGAAGTGATAGTTCAGCGAGCGTTCGTAGATGTGGTTCAGTGGCAGGAAAGAGAGCACACGGCAGTTGCTGCCGAGAATCTGCACCTTTGCGTGAGCCAAGAAGTTCGAGCAGAGGTTGCGGTGACTCAGCATCACGCCTTTGGGCATACCGGTGGTGCCGCTGGTGTAAATCATCGTCATCCACTCCTCAGGCTTGATTTCGCGTTTGCGACGCTCTATCTCGCCCATCCATTTGTCGCGGTTGGCGATACCCAGTTTCAGAATCTCCAGCATGCGGTGCTCGCCCTCGATATTGGCGAGGGTATAGACCTGCGGTTGCGGGTCTACCTGCTCCAGCGCTGGGCGCAGGCGGCCCAGCAGCACCTTCGTGCTCACGAAGACGGCCGCTGCCTCACTGTGTTTCAGAATATGGAGATAGGCGTCGGTGTTCAGCGTGGGGTAGATTGGCACATGTATCATGCCGCTCATCGCCAATGCCATATCGATGAAGTTCCACTCCGGACAGTTGGCACTCATCGTCACCACCTTGTCGCCCTGTTTCAGACCCATCTCACAGAGTCCGTAGGCTAAATAATGGGCATATTTATAATAGTCATGCGAGCTGTACTTCACCCACTCGCCGTTCACTTTACCAGCCAGGATGTCATCCTTTGGATACTGCTCCACCAAGTGGTCCAGCAGGTCAAAAGTGCGTGTGATTTCTACCATTTTTCAGTATCGTTTTAAAATGCAAAAATACACACTTTTTTCAAAATGGCAAAAAAATGTTAAAAAAATTCACATTTCTATAACCAATTTTTCTTGAGAAAGTCAAGCAGGTCGGCACTGATGGCCTCGTTCTGGCTGCGAGGGTAGCGCTTGGTGGTGAAGATTTCGCAGTAGTTTCTCGTGCCGTTCTCCACGACCATCTGCCGGTTGAAGGGGTCGTTGTCGCGCACCACGTGGGTTTTCACTATCTCCTCGTCCGTGGGGTCGTGGTACATCTCGCTGTGCAGCACGGCATCCGTTCCTAAACGTTCGCTCAGGCGACCCTCTTCGGCGGGATGTCCCATCGCCAATGCGATGACGGGTACCACCCCTTTGGGGCATTGCAGCAGCTTGGCAATCTTCTCCGTGTTGTAGTTGACGGTGCCCAGATGACAGAATCCCAGCCCACGGGCTTCCGCCGCAAGGCAGAGGTTCTGTGCGAAGAGGCTGGCATCCACCAGCGCCGAGACGAACCACAGCATGTTGCCGTAGGACTCGTCGCAGCCGTTCACGCGGCAGTAGTGGTGGTAGCGGTTCACATCGGTGCAGACGGTGAGGAAGAGCGGTGCCGACGAGCACTGCCCGAAATGCAACCCGCAAAGCTCCGTGCGCAACGGCTCCTCCTGGGTGGCAATGACGCTGTAGAGCTGCATATTGCCCGTGTTCGAGGCCCGTAGCCCGCAGTTGACAATCTCCTCCAACAGTTTCGGGTCGACCTTCTCCTTCGTGAATTTCCTTATCGACCGGTGATTCATCATCACATCCAATACATCGTTTTTCATTCTATATTTTTATTGTATTTATTTAAAAAATGATGCTTTTTCGGCTGCAAAAATACATAAAATACTCGACATGCACGCGGACACATGAAAACTTTTTGTTTCTTTCAAGATTCCGCCGCCGCATAGAAAGCAATAATGGTCTCCCGCTCGCCAGTCGTTATCCCTCAAAACCAATTCTTACAAAGCGTTTTGCAAATGAATAATCACTGGTTACTGGTTACCGGTTCCATGGGTTCTTCTCGCCGTCTGAAATGAGGGTTGAAAATCAATAACTTACAAACATAAAAGCACGTATAATTCTCTGGTTATGTGTGCGTTATTATTTTGTTGAATGTATAACACTTTAATTATCAGTCATAACACAATACCAACACCGTATCAACACCGTACCATCTACCTACTAACACCGTGCCATCTCCGACTCCAGTCGGAGATGGCACGGTGTATTTCCGCCGTCGGACAGTAAAAGAGGGGAGGACGACGTTATTTAATGGCTTAGAGCGAGAGGCCGCCGTCGACACAGATGACCTGTCCGGTGATATAGGTGGAGAGGTCGGAGGCGAGGTAGAGTGATGTTTTGGCCACGTCGAGCTCGGTGCCGCCGCGGTGCAACGGGATGTCGTCCATCCAGCCCTTGCGCACATCCTCGGGGAGTTGCTGTGTCATGACGGTCTCGATGAAGCCGGGGGCGATGGCGTTGCAGCGGATGCCGCGGGAACCCAACTCTTTGGCGAGGCTCTTGGAGAATCCCAGGATGCCGCTCTTCGAGGCGGAGTAGTTGCACTGGCCGGCGTTGCCGTTGACACCAACAACGGAACTGGTGTTGATGATGCTGCCGCTGCGCTGCTTGAGCATCATCGGGGCAAAGGCTTTGCAGAAGTTGAAGACCGAGCGAAGATTGACTTCGATGACCATATCCCAGTCCTTCGGCTGCATACGGAGCAACAGGTTATCGCGCGTGATGCCAGCATTGTTGACGAGGACATCGAGACGGCCGAACTCTTTCTGCACCGTCTCGGCTACCTTGACGGTCTCGTCGTAGTCGGCAGCGTTTGAGGCGATGAACATCGAGCGGGGGCTGAATTTCTGCAGTTCGGCGAGGGTCTCGCGGCTGCTGTCGTTCTCCTGCAGGTCGGTGAAGATGACGGTGGCTCCCTCTTCAGCGAAAAGGAGGGCGGTACGGCGACCAATACCGCGGGAACCACCGGTCACAAGGGCAATTTTATCTTTTAAAAGATTCATAAATACATTTTTTTGGAGTATAGGAGAAAGGAATAAAGGGGGTATAGTAGGAATGTTACAAGACATTCCGAGTCGCTATTCCTTTATAATAACTGTTTAACAGTCTACTTGTGTCTTCTATACTCTTGGTTAATAATTGATTGTTTTCTTTGTCTATGTAATTTAAATCATTGGCAAGGAGTATGTAATATCTGCATTCTTCAAGACTCCCTTGAGCGATATTCAGGAAACGGAGTTTGTTGTTGATACCACTACGCCGATAACCTTCGGCAATGTTTGCAGGGATGGAAACTGCAGCACGCTGGAATTCTCCTTTATCTCCTTTACTCCTTTACCACCTCTACTCCCCTTTGGGAGTATCAATTAATGCAAACGAGAGAACCGCTTTGACGGCGGTTTTGCCGTTGACTTTGGCTTCAGCCTCGACGTGGAAGATGAGGTTGCGACGGTCGGTGATGTGGCCGCGAATCTCGATGGTGTCGCCGGGACGCACGGGCTGGCGGAAGCGGGCTTCCTTGATACCGCTGTAGAGGGGTGTGCGGCCCACGGCGAGTTCGTCGCGCACGAGGATGCAGCACGACTGGCCCATGATTTCGCAAAGGATGACTCCCGGCACAATGGGGTTGCCGGGGAAATGGCCCTGCAGGAAGTACTCGTCACCACGCACATGGTAGTGGGCGATGGCTTCGTTGCCTTCCATGGCTACGTCGTCGATGAGCAGCATCGGCTCGCGATGCGGCAGGAAGGTTTTGATAATGTCTCTGTTAAGTATTTCCATATCTTTAAACTTTAAACATTAAACTTTACGTAATGCCACTGTGGAGTTCTGGCCGCCGAAGCCGAAGGTGTTGCTGATGGCGATGTCGGCCTGCCACTTGCGGGCGGTGTGGGGGGTGTAGTCGAGGTCGCACTCAGGGTCGGGCGAATCGAGGTGGACGGTTGGCGGGATGATGCCTTCCTTCAACGCGAGGGCGCTGATAATCAGCTCGACGGCACCAGTGGCACCGAGCATGTGGCCATGCATCGACTTGGTGCTGCTGATAACGGCTTTGCGGGCCTCGTCTTCACCAAGGGCTTTCTTAATGGCTGCCGTCTCTCCCTTGTCGTTGAGGGGGGTGCCGGTGCCGTGGGCATTGATATAGAGTTTTTCGCCAGCTTTGAAGCCAGCCTCTTCGAGGGCCAGCCGCATCGACTCGGCGGCACCGCGTCCTTCGGGGTGAGGAGCGGTGTAGTGGTGAGCGTCGCAGGTGTTGCCGTAGCCGCAGACTTCGGCGTAGATTTTAGCACCGCGTTTCTTTGCAAGTTCTTCGCTCTCAAGGATGAGGATTCCGGAGCCTTCGCCCAGTACGAAGCCGTGACGACGGCTGTCGAAGGGCAACGAGGCGGCCATGGGGTCGTCGGAGGTGGTGAGGGCTTTCATGTTGTTGAAGCCACCGATGGCCATCTCGCAGACGGCAGCTTCAGCACCGCCGGTGATGACGGCATCGGCACGTCCTTCGCGGATGAGACGGAAGGCTTCGCCGACGGAGTGGGTTCCAGTGGCACAGGCAGTTACGACGGGTAGGTTGGGCCCCTGGGCGTTGTAGGTGATGGCGATGTTGCCACCGGCGATATTGGAAATCATCTCGGGGATGAAGAGCGGCGAGATACGGCGCAGGCCGTATTGCATCAGGTTGGCATGCTCGCGCTGGAAGGTCTGTATGCCACCGATACCGCTACCCACGGCAACGCCGAGGCGGCGGGGATCGACATCTTCGCCCACCTTCAGGCCACTATCCTGCATGGCCTGTGCGGCAGCAGAGAGGGCGTAGAGGGCGTAGATGTCGTTGTGGCGGATCATCGTTTTGTCGAGACCGTAGTCTTCCGGATGGAAGTTCTTCACTTCGGCGGCCACTTTGACGGGGAGGTCTGTGGTGTCGAGTTTTGTGATGAAGTCGATACCGCAGACACCATTCTTGATGTTGTTCCACAGCGTGTTGATGTCGTTTCCAAGAGGGGTGATGCATCCCACGCCGGTAATATATACTCTGTTCATAATTATAATATGTTTTCTTTATTATTAATTAATATCTCATTACTGCTGCGCTGGTGACGAAGCCGGCACCGAAGCCGTTGAAGACCATCAGGTCGCCGCGTTTGATGACTCCTTCGCGCACTTTCTCGTCGAGCAGCACCGGGATGCTGGCGGAAGAGGTGTTTCCGCGACGTTCGATGTTGTGAAGGAATCGCTCTGCCGGGAGGTTGAAGTTCTGTTTGATGGCATCAATGATGCGCATATTGGCTTGATGCAGAAGGTAGTAGTCGATATCTTCCAGCTGAAGGCCTGCTTTCTCCACCACATCGCGGATGTCGCGCGGAGCTGTTGTGACGGCCATACGGAACACCTCGCGTCCTTTGAGTACCAGAGGTTGATGGGTGTCGATGCCTTCGCCGGTCTCGTAGGGGGTGGGTTCGCAGGGGAGACGGTGGTAGATAACTTCGGGCATCGGGACAGAGGTCAGTTTGCTGGCCAGATAGTTGTCTCCTTTTCCTAAGACGACAGCTCCAGCGGCATCGCCGAAGAGTACACAGGTCTCGCGTTGGTTCCAGTCGACCATGCGGGTCACTTCCTCTGCACATACAAAAAGGATATGGTTGGCGCGTCCTGTCTGGAGGAATGCCTCGCATATATCCAGACCATAGGTGAATCCGGCACAGGCGGCATTGATGTCCATCGTGGGACAGTTGGGACCTTTGATGCCCAGAGAATGTTGTACGAGAGCTGCCAATGAGGGGGTCGTGTAGAGGTTGCAAACATTGTGGCAGAGAATGAAGTCGATGTCTTCTGGTACTAAGCCTGCGGCCTCGATGGCTCGCTGGCCGGCAAGGGCGGCCAGCTCTTCAAATCTTTCGTCGGTGATTATTTGGCGTGATTTAATTCCGGTTCGGGTAGAAATCCATTCGTCGTTCGTGTCGAGAAACTCGGACAGCATGTCGTTTGTGACCGTTTTTCTCGGTAGAGCACTTCCTGTTCCTAGTATTTTCATGTTAAAATTTATTAAATTTTCGGGTGCAAAGAAACGTTAAAAATCCTAAATGTAAAAGTTAATTTAAGTAAAATGCACAATAAGTTGGGTGAATAGGCGTTATTTTGGGTGAAATTTGATTATTTTTGGTGAAAATATTGTTAAATGAATTCTGACATAACGCTAAACATAACGACAATCTGCCGATATCTATCCCGCGGCGGCTCTATTTTCCTTTTTTTGGCTTTTAGTCTTCTTTTCGCTGTGGTACTCGTGGTATTTATTGAACCGGTAGGGGTTCTGTCCAATACCGCCCAATTGTCTTCCTTGTCGCCGTTGGCTCAATTGGCGCTCATTACGCTTACCGGATACCTTACGGTACTCATCAGTCGTGTTATCCTCTTGCTCATTGCCCGCCGCACGACGCTCTCTCCTATGGTTTATGGCATTTGGATTGCTACAGAGTTAGTACTCTGTATCGCTTTTGCTTCATTGTTTGCGTGGATTGTAAGTGGCTTTGGACCAGTGAAATTGGCGCCTCTTGTGGGCGATATCTTTCTTGGGAATATAGCCATTTTTCTGATTCCTAATATTTTGGCATTCCAGGATTTTCGTGTTCACGAACTAAAGGAACAGCTACGTCGCGCACAGGCGCCGGTAGCTGTGGCTCCGGCTTCCTCGTCACTTCCCGACCAGCATATTAATTTCTATGAAAAAGGAGGACGGCTTGCCCTTACCACCCGCTGCTCTAATGTACTCTATATTGAGGCTGCCGACAACTATGCTAATGTTCATTATATTAATGGAAGGAAAGTGGATGCGTTTATCCTTCATAACTCATTGAAAGATATTGAGAAGGATTATTTGGCAATGGGTTTCCTCCGCTGCCATCGTGGCTATATGGTCAACGTGGAGAATGTCAAACTCATGCGCAAGGATCATGGGAGTCTGGTGCTGGAAATCAACCATACATCTAAGATTATTCCAGTATCCAAGAGCTACGCATCGGATGTTATCCGTTTCTTTTCCACCAACAACGCCTCAGCCCCCCTCTCCGGTCCCATTCCAGTACTTTAACCCTTTCGAACCTCTTAATCCTCTTAACCCCTTTTAACCTCTTAAACCTTTTAAATCTTTTTACCCCAGTAAACCATGCAGTTTAGATTAACTTATCAGGAAATCAGCGATTTGATAGCTCGTAAGGCTGGACGTTCCATTCCGGTGCTTTATGGCGGCCCTCATACGGTGCGTATTGGCATCGATGTCAACGTGTTGTTCAAAACGACCAATATTGGACTCGACCTCACCGTCGACCAGGTGGACGAGAATGGAAATATCTATCTCTCTTATAATGGGGGTATGGGTATTGATTTTATGATTCGGACAGCCCTGAACCACGCACAGAATCAGCCGGGAGCTGATATGTTGGAATTGTTGCCTGACAACCGTATATTGTTGAATTTCAGTAAAGGGATTCAGCGGGCTGCGGAAAACGGTGCAATGAGCGGTCAGCAAGTGGGCAGTCTGTTCGACCATATCAAACTGCAGGATATCAGCTTCGACGAGCAGTTTGCCATCATCGACTTCGTGCCGAAAAATCTTTGATAACTAATTGTTGTGGTATTTCTCGTGACGCAGGATGGTGAAGGCGCGATAAAGCTGTTCTGTGAAGAAGAGCCTCACCATCTGGTGGTTGAAAGTCATCTGCGAGAGTGAAATCTTATGTTGGGCGGCAGCATAGACGGCGGGAGAGAAGCCGAAAGCGCCGCCAATGACGAATGCCAGCGTCCGTGTGCCGGCGTTCATTTGTTTCTGAAGATATTCCGAGAAGCCTACGGAGGTGTATTCTTTGCCGTGCTCATCGAGGAGCACCACTTGGTCGGCCTTTTCTATCTGTTTCAGTATCAGCAGTCCTTCTTTCTCTTTTACCTCTTCGGACGACGCTTTCCCAATGTTCTTCAGTGCAGGGATGACTACCAGTTCGAAGTCGCAGTAGTGCTTCAGTCGCCCAACATACTCGTCGATGCCGGTTTGGAGGTAGGGGATATCTGTTTTAGAGATGACTATCAACTTGATATTCATAGGCCAAGAAGTCGTTTTCCAAAGGGGAGACGGGAATGATAGATGCAGATGTAGGGTGTCTGTTCGGTGCCGAAGGAGCTGTAGAAGAAAGCAAGATTGGGATCCATGCCGCCCTCGAAATCGAAACTCAGCGTTAGGGAGGAGAGGCGTCGCAGCATTTGCCACATGAGGTAACTCATGGCTCCTTTGGGGGCATTTTTGCCGATGGCCAGTAGAAGCGACCAGGCACAGCGCTCGTCGTAAGCCACGAACCACGCCGCCTGCAGACTGTTGTCCTCTCGGCTGCGCAGTCCCCAAAGGAGACCTTGGCTGCGGCCACAAGCGGTGGTGACGACGCGGCGCAGCAGCGATTCGGGAATGAGGTCGCGTTCGCCACGGCGGCGATAGTAGTCGATATGGAATGGGACGAATTCGTCGAGCGATAGGTGCTCGTCAATTACGCAGGTAGTCTCTACTCCTTTGTCGTAACGACGGCGGATGCGCGACGCCTTGGCGTAGAGGGCCTCGGGGTCGGCCAACGACGGGAATCGATAGGTGTGGCGTGTGATTGATTGGAAACCCTGTTGGAGAAACGGCTGGCAGTCACTTATCTCGGGAGAGAAGCATTGCATGCAGAGTACAGCCTTCTCGCGGCGTAGCCCTGCAGCGAGAGCTGCGACAGTGTACTAACGACTGGTGGTGTCGAGCGAGGGGTCCACCCACGGCCCGCACCAAGGGGTGAGTTGGGGTTGTAGAATATATTTCATTCCCAACTTGCGACCATAGAGAAATGGCATTGCGCCAAACAGACGCCCGTGACCCTTACTCAGCATCACATCCCACTCCTTACCCTCGCATACCGTCTCCATCCACCAATATTGCTGAAACAGAGGGATTCGTGACCCCTCTGTTTCACATAGTTGTCGGTATATCTCTTTGTTAGTCAAATCCCCTCCTTAATTCCTCTACTCCTTTATTCCCTATAGAATTTTAATACTCACTCGATTGTTCTCGATGCGTCCTTCATAGGTGCTGTTGTCACCGATGGGGTCGGCATCGCCTTTCACCTCGAGTTCGATGCGTGCGGCATCGACACCGCGCAGCAGGAGGGCTTTCTTCACTTCGGTGGCGCGCTGGCGCGAGATGCCTTCGATGTAGGCATCGGTGCCTTGATTGTCAGCATAGCCGGTGAGCAGCACACTCTTGCGGTCGTTGGCGTTGATGTATTCAGCAAGTTCGTCGAGCACGGGAACCCACGACTCCACGATGGTGGCATCGTTGGGGAAGAACTTGATGTCGGGAAAGGTGTGCGACGAAGCGGTGTCGGGGACAAAGATGGCGTTTTTCTTACTGCCGAAGTAGAGCAGCACACCCACGCGGATAATATCGTCGCTACGCTGTTGGTTGTAGTAGTTGGTGCCTTTGAAATAGCGGTAGTCGAGTTCGGCAATCTTATACTGCGTCTTGTTGCGCATGCCTTTTCTGTTTTTCCATCCTTCGAAGGCATCGATGGCAGCTTGGGCTTCATTCTTGGCTTTTTCGATAAGCTCTTGGCGCTGAGTGCGGTCGGTGATGTCGGGGTTGATGGCAAAGAGAGGACAGAGGGTCATGGTGGCACGGGTGTTTTTCACCATGTAGTTCATTACCGGCTTGATATCTTCTCCCCAGTCGGGATTGTCGTCGGCACAGAGTTCGAAGAAGTCAAAATAGTCGAAGGGGGAGTAATAGAGCGTGGTGCTCTTCGAACTGAAGGTGGTGAACTTGTCGAAGGTGGCATAGTCCGATTCGCGCACTTTTTGGCGGCCTTCCACAAAGGTGGAGGCTTGGTCTTTCTTACCTTTCTTGCTCTTTTTCTTGTTCTGGGCGAGGGCATCCGAGCCTCCCACGAGGATCATTGCTGCCAAAAACAAGCTGATTATCTTTTTCATATTTCAAGGACTTTGTTTATTTCTTTCTTTCACCGCACCTCGTACAGTGTTATTGAGCGGTTGTCCCGTTGGGACATTGTTGTTTTATTAGTTTAGTATTGGTAAATCTTCATTTCTTTCACTCTACACTCTACATTATTCACTCTACATTCTTCTCCGTATCCACTACTGTGCCGTTCTCGCACACCACTACGCGGGCGGGGAATTTGTCAATCATCATGAAGTCGTGGGTGGAGATAAACATGGTGGTGCCGGTATTACGGTTGATGTCCACAAGGAGCTGCATAATCTCCGCTGAAGTTACTGGGTCGAGGTTGCCTGTGGGTTCATCGGCGAGTATCAGGGTGGGGTTGTTAATGAGGGCGCGGGCAATTCCTACGCGTTGCTGTTCGCCTTCAGAGAGTTGCAGAGGGTTGCAGTAGGCTTTGTCGGCGATGCCCACGTCGTGCAACACCTTTTCCACCTGTAGGCGTATCTCCTCTTTCTTTTTCCAGCCGGTGGCTTTGAGGATGAACTCGAGGTTGGAGTAGACATTGCGGTCGTCGAGGAGACGGAAGTTCTGGAAGACGATACCGATCCGGCGGCGCAACTGCGGGATGTGACGGCGTTTGAGGTGGGCGATGTCGAATCCGCACACTTCGGCCTCGCCGCCGTCGATGGGACGGTCGGCATAAAGGCTGCGCAGCAGTGAGGTCTTGCCAGCACCGCTCTTGCCGATGAGGTATACAAACTCACCCTCGCGGATATCAAGGTTCACGTTGCTCAGCAAGATGCCATTCTCATGGCTGACGGTGAGCCCATTAAGGTGTACAATGGTCTTGTTTTCAATAGTGTGGGTGTCGTTTTCCATCTTGATAGTAAAACTTGGCAATCAAATTCTAAATAATACAACGCACACCCTCCGCTTTTATTGTGCGACTCAGACAAAAAATGTAATAGAGGTGTTTTATTTGACGCTATGCCATACAGGGGCCATCGAGACAGTGTCGCCCAACTGTATCACAAACGCATTGTAGCCATCTTCGTCGGTGGCTTTATCGTTCACATGGTAGGATTCGTAGGTTATCTCCATCTCTTCCGAAAAAATGTTGAATTCCACATGCTTCTCGCACGAAGCAACAATGCGGCTGTTCTTCAGTACAGAGAAGGCTTCGTCCACCCGGCCAGGAGAGATGTAACCGGAATAGCCTACAGCATTCGGGTAGAACATTAGTTCGCTGGTAGCATCGGCATCGGCCAGCAACACTACACTGTCGCCCTCGATTGAAAATACCCCTTGCCAGTCTTGCCCCTCGTCGCCACGCACCCACACCTCCGATAAACCGTCGCCATCGATGTCGATAAGGGCATAGGCCTCGAATCTTATGGGCTCGATGCTCTTTGCAAACCGCACCTCGGCCATTTCCATCATGGCCTCTTTGTATTTGTTGAAGTCGAATCCTTTATTAGTATCTTTTTCTGGTACATTCACGACGGTTGAAATGGCCAAAGCCAATCCAGTGAAAAATAATGCAAGATTATTCATAGTATTCTAATTCTGTATTTGTTATCTTTTCCAAAAGCGAGGGAGTAGGAGGATAATGATGGTCATGCATTCGAGACGGCCCATAAGCATCAGGAAGGAACAGAGCCAGAGGGCAGGGGAGGAGAAGTGGACATAGCATCCGAATCCGCCGGAGGGTCCCAATCCAGGACCATAACCAGTGAGGCAGCCCACAGAGGCTCCGATGGCTTCCGTTGGACTCACGCCACAGAGCATCAGTCCCATAACGCCCAACATCAGCGAGGCACCAAAGACGATAAAGATGACCATCACGTTGTTGGCGATATGGCCGGAGATGGGTTTTCCGTTGAGACGCACGGGGTTGACGATGTGTGGGTGCAGACGGTTTCGGAGAATGGCACGGGCGTTGCGGAAGAGGATAATCACACGCATGGTCTTCAAGCCTCCCGAGGTGGAACCGGCCATACCGCCGCAGATGGCCACAATCAGCAGCATGAAGGTCACGGGTACAGGCCAAAGGGTGTAGTCGGCGACCACGGAGCCCGTGGTGGTGAAGGCGCTGATGGTCTGCACAGTACCCAGCCTTATGGCATCGCTCCAAGGAAGTTCCAAACGAAGGTGTAGGGTGATGGCTACGAAGGTTACCGCCGCAAGGCAGAGGAGGATGTAGGAGCGCAACTCGTCGAGTTTGTGCCCTATTTTCCGCCATCGGAAAGTGAAGAGGAGGTAGAGCAGGGTGAAGTTGATGCCGCTGAAGAACATGGCTCCGGTGAGGATGTACTGCTGCATGGGTGTGAGGGTGGCAATGCTATCGGAGTTGATGGAGAAACCACCGGAGGAAATGTTGGAGAAGGTGAGGTTTACAGCATCCCATGCTTGCATTCCTGCTGCCAGAAGGGCGAGGATGAAGAGGATGGTGAGCGAAAAGTAGACAGTGAGGGTGCGTCGCACGGTGACGACGGTACGCACAAATGTACCTCCTGTATTGTCGGCTCCCGAGGCTTCAGCGGTATAGAGGGAGTATTTGTTGATGCCCAGTTTGGGCGTGAGGGCGAGAACGAGGAGGATGATGCCAAAACCACCAAACCACTGCATCATCGAGCGCCAAAGGAGTATCGACGAGGGCAACGCGGCGACATCGGGGAAGACGGTGGCTCCACAGGTGGAGAGACCCGACATGGCTTCGAACCATGCAGCAGATAGTGCCCGGAGTGGCGAGTGGCTGAGTGTTTGTGCCGTTCCGGTGGCAAGGAAGGGGAGGGTGGCGAAAAGAGAGAGAATAATCCATAACAGCACCACCAGAAGGTAGGACATGCGCTTGTCTTTGATGTCGCGGAAATGACGGTAGCGGAAGCGCAGGAAGGTGCCAATGGCGAGAGTGATGGCTGAGCAGAGGGCGATCTGCGGCAAGGTGCCATCGGCGAAATGCCAAGCTGGCACAATACACAGCGCCATCAAGGCTCCTTCGGCAATGAGAAGTACCCCGATAAATCGTAACACTGCTTTCCAATCACTTCTTTTCATTTTTCCTATTTTCTATAACCGATAACCGATATCCAATAACCAATCAATAACCAATAACTATTATCGTCTTTTCCAATACGCTGGGGAGACAATGGCCAGCAAGGCGAAAATCTCTAGCCGTCCGGCGAGCATTAAGGCCATCAGCGTCCATTTTGACAGCAAGGGTAGCGAGGCATACTCAAGGTTGGCTCCCAGACTGTTGATTAGGGGTGAGGGACCGAGATTCGAGATGTTGGCCGACGAGAGGCAGAAAGCATCGGCGATGGAGGATCCCGATAGGGTGAGTAGGAAGGCACCACCGATGATGAAGCAGAGGTAGAGGAAGAGGAAGCCGAAAATCTTGTTCACATAGTCGCTGGGTACAACCTTGTGGTCGATCTTGATGGTGAAGACTACATGTGGATGTACCATGCGGGTCATGTAGTTGCGCAGATAGAGGAAGAGGATCATTAGTCGTCGCAATTTCAGTCCGCCACCAGTGGAGCCGGCACTGGCGCCGCTGAGGATGAGCAGGAAGGTGATCACCGAGGGCCAGAAAGGCCACACTGCTGGTCCCGCGGTGTAGAAACCGCAGGTGGAGACTGTGGAGGCTATGTGGAATAGCGAGAAGCGTAGGTTGAACAGGGAAAATTCGCCGTTGGCGACGCTGAAGGCGACGAAACAGGAGAGAGCAGCGAAAAGAAAAAGCACGGTATAGAGCACGAACTCGTGATTTACCTTGAAACGTCTCCATTTCAGCGTGAACAGGTTGTAGAGCAGCGCCACGTTGACACCACTGAGGAACATGAAGACGGTGAGGATGGAGATTGTCAAATCAGAATAGCCGGTAAGACCGAATTGCGCCGTCATAAAGCCTCCGGTGGAGACGGTGCTCAGCGCCAAGCAGAAAGAGTCGAGGACGCTGTTGCCTGCTAATGCCAGCAGGGCGATGAGCACTACGGTGATAAGGATGTAGATGAACCACATGCGCATCACCGATTTGGCAATATGGGGATGCAGTTTGCGCTGCTGGGTGCCCGAAAATTCGGCAGAATAGAGTTTCAGTGAGCCGCCACTGAGCCGTCGCAGTAAGGCCACCACCAGCAGGATGAGACCCAACCCGCCAATCCATTGCGTCATTGAGCGCCAGAGAAGCACACTCTCCGGGATGGCTTCGGGACGTACAATTACTGAGGAGCCCGTGGTGGTGAAACCAGAAATGGACTCGAAGGCAGCATCCGTGAAACTCTGCAGTGTCCCAGTCATCAGATAGGGAATGGCTCCACAGAGCGGCACGGTAATCCATACTACCGAGGTAATCCAGAAACTCTCGCGTTCGTGGAGGTCGTAGGAGGCTTTTCGTCCCACAATGTTGCGGAGGAAGAGCCCCACAGAAGCCATCAGCAGAGCGGCGAAAATGAGGGCGTATTGTGCTCCGTCGGCATAGTAGAACGAAGCCACGATGGGGAGCACCATTCCGCCCGCCATCGTCAGCGTCAATAATCCTGCTAACCGAGATATTAGTCTATAGTTTAGATGTTTCACTCAAATAGTTTCACCATTTTCGACATACTCTTGGGCAGTGTGAAGATGACTACCTTGTCACCTTCCGCCAGTTGCAGTTCTCGGCTGGGGAGCAGCGTCTCGCGGCCGCGAATTACACCGCCTACGGTGGCGCCCTCAGGAATCTCCAGTTCGCCCAATGGCGTTTTCGTGGCGGGAGCACGCTTGCCGACGATAAGTTCCATCACTTCAGCGTTGGTACCCGAGAGCCACTTCGAACTCACGGCATCGCCTTTTACGATGAAGCGCGCTATGTAACTGGCGGTGATGAGTTTCTTGTTGATGATGGTGTCAATGCCGATATCCTGTGAGATGTCGATGAAGCCGGTATTCTCCACCAGTGCGATGGTGCGTTTCACCCCGAGCCGCTTGGCGTGGAGACAGGTGAGTACGTTGGTCTCGCTCGAGTCGGTGACACCAATGAAGGCATCCACATTCTCGAGGCCTTCTTCTTTGAGAAGGTCGATGTCTGTGGCATCACCGCTGATGATGAGGGTGTCGTTGAGCAGTGAGCTGAGTTCTTCGGCTCGCTGACGGTTCTCCTCGATAAGGGTAATGTGCATTTTGTCCTGCAGCGTTATCGCGGCATAACGGCCTATTCGACCGCCACCGGCAATCATCGTGCGGCGGATGGCGACAGCTTGTTTTCCCACCACCTGATTCACACCCTCCATTTGGTTAGTGCGGCCGATGAGATACACTTGATCGTCAACTCTGAGCGCCATTCCGCGATGCGGGATAAGGGTCTCGCCATGACGCAGGATGGCCACCACACGCACCTGTAGGTCGGGATGCTCTTGCGCCAACTCTTTCACGTCGTGACCCACCACAGGCGAGCCTTCGTCGATGCGGACCACATACATTGTCAGCAGTCCACCGCTGAAGTCGAAGAATTCTGTGGCGACGCTGTTGTTCAGCAGGTTGGTAATCTCGCGTGCGGCGATGCGTTCGGGACATACCAATTCGTCGACACCCAGCTCACGGAACATCTCGCGGTGTTTGGGATTGAGCAGCTCGGCATTGCTGATTCGGGCCACCGTCTTCTTGGCCTTGAGTTTTTTGGCCAGGATACAGGTAACGAGGTTTACGCTCTCATCGTGCAACACCGACAGGAAGAGGTCACAGTCGGCCACGTTGGCATCGATAAGTACCTGCGGCGAGGTAGAATCACCGGTAATGGTCATTAGGTCTGTCTCGCTCTCGAGTCGTTTCAGCAACTCCGAGTGCGGATCCACCACCGTGATATTGTGGTCCAGTTCAGTCAGCGACTTCGCCAAGTGGACACCCACCTCTCCGTCGCCTGCAATGATAATATTCATCTCTTCATTTTTGTTTAAAAGGTTTTAATGGCTCAAAAGATTTAAGGTTTGTAACCTTGCCCCCTGTCTAAACCATTTAGACCTCTCGAAAAAAACGCTGCAAAAATACAACTTTTTCTGCGAATAGAACTATTTATTTTCTCGGATTTCCGTTGTCGGGGGTAATTCGTACATCACGCGGGCGTGATTGGTGCGGATAAGCAGGCTCTCTATGCGTTGACCATTGGTACAGTCGATGGTGTCGCGATAGACCTCGCCGTTGCGGTAGACGATGCCGTTTTCACGAGAGAAGTACTCGTTTTCAGCATGGATGTGGAAGGTATGGGACTGGGACTCTACAGCGCGTAGTTCTCCGCACAGGTATTCGTCATCGACATGGAGGCGGAGCTGGTAGGTGTTGGAGGTGTTGTTCTTGACGCGGTAGTCGATGTAGTTGTACGAGATGCTGGTGCCTGTGCCGAAAGGAATCTGACGGCCAAAGTCAGGGAAGAGGTCCAGCCCATCGTGATGATGGTGTTCGGTGATGGTGAGGTCGCTGTGGAGGACCATCCAGTGGATGAGGTTTGACAGTTGGCACATGCCGCCTCCGATGCCTTTTGAGGGACACCCTTTCTCGATGGTGAGACCCTCTTTGTAGCCCTTCCGCTCGGAGGTTCGACCAAGCTGTTTCCATACGGAGAAGGTCTCGCCGGGTTGGATGAGCAGTCCATCGATATGCGTTACTGCCAGCGCAAGATTGGTGGCCTTGTTCTCCTGTAATTGCATGTCGACATTTCCCAATCGACGACGGATGAGAGAGTTGTGCCGATAAATGAGTGTCGGTAGCGACTCTTCCGTCCGCTGTCTGGCAAAATGGGTCTTATGAAGCATATCCTTCATGTGACGCTTCAGTATTTCCTTCTCCATCGACAGTCGATAGGTGAAAGGGCAAATTTCGCAGAACAGTTTTCGTTTCATCTCTTTTGGGTTGTATTAGTTCAATTTCAGGGTGCAAAAGTACGAACTTTTTTTAACCTGTCGCTTTTTTTAATAGAATATTTGATTGAATCAGAAAAAAGGTTGTATCTTTGCAATCTAAAATAAGTCATTTTGTCGAACAAACTTTTAATATGAAAAGAATATTTGTTTTTCTGACAGCTGTTGCCATGATGGGCATTCTGGCGACATCGTGCGCCCGTTCCGGTGCCCAGCCGAGTAACACGTCCGTCAACCAGCAGAATGATTCCATAGAAGAAGACCTGCAGGTAATAGAAGATGTTTCTGCCTGCACTCCGGATGCTGTTACCCTGACGGCCCGACAGAGGAACCATGTGGCTGAAAACAATGTCTTTACGCTCAAATTCCTGAAGGCGGTGAACGATGCCGACAAAAGTGGCAAGAGTTTTGTCTATTCTCCGTTGAGCATCACCTACGTGCTTAGCATGGTGAACGATGGCTCCGAGGGCACCACCCGAACGGAGCTGCAGCATGCCTTGGGGTTCGGCGATGGGGAGATAAAGGAGGTAAACGGTTTCTGCAAAGCATTGATTGATGGCTTGCCCAAGGTAGACACGAGTGTGCAGATACATATCGCCAACGCTATCTATGTGAACAAAAACTACACGCTGAAAAAACAATTCCAGCAGGACATGAAGGGCTATTACCGCGCCAATGCCGAATCGCTCGACTTTTCGTCTCCGAAAACCCTCAGCCGCATCAATGGTTGGTGCAATAGCAGGACCAAGGGATTGATACCGAGAATTCTCAACGAGGTGAATCCGGAGGCTGTGTCTTACCTGCTCAATGCCATCTATTTCAAGGCCGCATGGGACCAACCGTTCGAGGAACATAATACGAAGATGGAGGAGTTCACTACAGCCAACGGTACGGAGAAACTGCCTATGATGTGGCAGAAAGATGTATTCCGCTATATGAAAAACAAAGTGTTTGCGGCGGTGGAACTCCCTTATGGGTACAGAAAATGGCGCATGACCGTGATGTTGCCCGAAAAAGGGAAAAACGTTAGCGATGTAATCGACTATCTGTCCAAAGAGGGCACGTCGTTCCTCTCGCACATGAAAACTCGCGATGTGGACCTCAAGCTGCCACGTTTCGAGACAGAATCGACGACAGAAGACTTGGTTGGAACCATGAAGATGATGGGTGTCATCCGTGCCTTTGATGAGTATCAGGCCGAAATACGGAACATGTGCAACAAGGATGTCTATATAAGCAACATGCTGCAGAAAGCACACATCAAGGTTGATGAGAAAGGCTCCGAAGCCGCCGCTGTAACAAAAGTTGAGGAGTTTGTTTGTCTGTCTGCCGATGAGCCCGAACAGCCAATCATCTTCCATGCCAATCGTCCGTTTGTTTATGTCATCCGCGAGCTCTCGTCGGACGTAATACTCTTTGTCGGCAAGTTCACCGGACGATAGAATTTTGCACGGTTCCGTTTTTTTTTCGTAATTTTGCACTCTGTTTGAATAATAAAAAAACTAATGATATGAAAGTAAAAGAATTGGTTGAGAAATTGAATCTCAAAGTGTTGAGCGGTGAGAGCGGCTTGGATCGCGACATCGACGGATGCTATGTCAGCGACCTGCTGAGCGATGTGATGGGCAATGCCGAGATGGGCAATGTCTGGGTGACGCTGCAGACCCACAAGAATGTGATGGCTATCGCCTCGTTGAAGGAGTTGGCCTGCGTCATCCTCGTCAAAGGACTCACTGCCAGCGAGGACACCGTGGAGCAGAGCAATGAGGAAGGCATCCCGTTCCTCTCCACCGACATGCAGACCTACGAGACCGTTGGAAAAATCTACCAACTGCTGAACTGCTAATCGGTTTCAAAAAGAATATGCCGTTGAATCCTTACAAGGCAGATCTGCATATCCACACGGTGCTGTCGCCATGCGGCGATCTCGAAATGTCGCCGACGGCCATCGTGGACCGCGCGCTCGAGCGTGGGCTGGATATGATTGCCATCAGCGACCACAACACCACACGGCAGGTGAAGGTGACGCAAAAGGTGGGCAAGGAGAAAGGTCTCTTTGTACTGGGAGGCGTGGAGGTAACTTCGCAAGAAGAGGCACACTGCCTCTGCTTCTTCGAGACCGACGAACAGCTCGACCAGATGCAGGCGTTCCTCGACGAACACCTGCCCAAGATTCCCAACGACGAGGACCGCTTTGGATACCAACTCATCGTCGATGAGAACGAGGAGATTGTAGGCGAGGAAGAGTACCACCTGCTCAACGCCATCGATGTGGACATCGATGGCATCTACGACGAGGTACACCGCATCGGTGGCCTCTTCATCCCGGCACACGTCAACAAGGGTACTACCTCGCTCACAAGTCAGCTGGGCTTCGTGCCGCCAGACCTTCGTGCCGATGGGTTGGAAATCAATAAGTTTGTCACACGCGACGAATTCGTCAAGAAGTTCGCCTACCTGAAGAAATTCGGCTTCATCACCGACAGCGACGCGCATTTCATCAATAATGTGGGCGATGTCTACAATGTCATTTACATGGAGCACCGCTCTTTCAAAGAGTTCGCAATGGCGCTGAAAGGCCAGGAGGGTCGGTGGATCGATACGATGGCGTTCAGGGGAGTAACGGTTAATGGTTAACGTTTTTTCGCTGAATTTGATTTATTTCAGCGGTATTCAAGGCCTGCGGAGCAGGCAAAACGGTTAAAGATAAAGGTTTAGAGATGAAGAAGATGTTACTGTTAGCGAAAGTTTCGGTTTTCAATTTTGGTTTTGTCAACGCAGCTTGGCTTCGAAAAAGCAAATGCATTTGCTTTTTACTCATCTTATGCTGCTCCCAATTTTCATTTTCCCAAGGTGTGCTGGAGGTACAACGGTTTACGTTGAATTTTGAGTCGAGGAATTTCGAGTCGTTTACAGTGTTTATGGATGGCAACGTGGTGAACCGTATGCCACAGAGTCGCGTGATGGTGAACGACGTGAGCAATCAGGCTCATGAAGTGGTGGTGGTGATGAAAAGTCCGGAGCAGAAGGCTGCCGTGCTACAGCTGTTGCCGGGAGAACCCGTGGTGACCATTTATGTGGATTACGACACTCGGCTGGAAAAATTGTCGCTCTATACGCCGTCGTATAATTTGGCGCAGAAGAATAAGATTGATTATGGAGAAGTGAAAGGGAATCAAGAGGAACTGCAAGGAGTGCGAATGATAGATTCCGATTTGACACTTCCTGATTCTATGGTTGCCAGGCAGAAGATGGTAACGGAGGAGGATCTGGTGGCGATGATGCTACGGTTGAAGACCCAGTCGTTCGACAGCGACCGTCTGGCGCTGGCGAAAGTCATCGTGGCCTCATCAACCCTAAAAGCCGAACAGATAGGCAGGCTGGCATCATTGCTTGACTTTTCAGCTTCGCAGGTGGAACTGTTGAAATATGCTTACGGCTATTGCGCCGACCCGCAGAACTATTTCAAGGCTATCGATATCCTCACCTTCAACAGCGACAAGCGGAAGGTGATGGACTTCATCGCTACTCAGTAAATACTACTTTCTTTGGCAGCATGCCGGCTTCGAGCATGAACCGCAGATCGCCGCTCTGGGTGAAGCAGTAGACGGTGCCATTGGCTGTGTAGTTGCCGTCAGTCATCACGTAGATGTCGCCGTTGGTGGGGTTGAGGGTGATGCCGTAGGGGTTGCCCGAGACGCTGAAGGTGAAGGGGAAGTCAGCAACGGTACCGTCACTATTGATGCCAACATAGTTGACGGTTTGGTTGTAGGAGGCATCGTAGGTGGTGGCGTAGCCATAGGCTTTGCCTCCGTAGACAGACATCTTGGTTAAAGCCTGACCGGTCTGTGTGACATCGAGGCTGTTGACATCGACGATAGCGGTGCCTGCAGGCTGTGTGCCGTAGTCGCCCCAGCAGTTGACGATGATTTTACCGTCGGTAAGCACCATCGGTTCCTGTGGATTGCAACCCACGGTGACGGTGGTGGGATTGGCGAAGGTGGCAAGGTCAACGACATAGAGTTTGTTGTCATAGGAGTAGTTGCCGGCAGCATCGCTGATGTTCGAGCTGGCTACGAAAGCCTTTCCTCGGGAGATGGCGATACCTTCGGGCTGGAAGCTTCCGAGGGGGCAGGTGGCCTCAATGGCGAGGGTGGCGGTGTCCACGCGCACCACCGAGCAGGGGTTATAGCAGGTGATGTAGAGTTTTCCGCCATCGGCAGCGATATATCGGGGCTTGCGGTTTCCCATATCAACGCGCTGCGAGGTGCCACTCTTTGCATCGATGACTTCGAGGCTGTTGGAGAAGGTAACGGTGACGTAGATTTTGCTACCATATTGCAGCATGTCTTGTACCACATCGCCGAGCCCGCGGCCATTCTTCGAGCTGAACCAGTCGGCAGACACCACTTCGCCCTCTTCGATATCAATGGCGGTGAGAGAGGAATTGTTGGAGCCCCAACTTCCTTCGTTAAGTATCAAGGCACTCACAGTACCTTCGGGATTGGGTGTGTCATTTCCGTTGTTTTCTTTCTCGCAAGAGACAAAGAGTAAGGAGATGAGTATTAGGGAGTGAAAAGGAGTGAAAGAGAGTGAAAAGGAGTGAAAGGACAAATGGTGTTTTGTGTGGGCGTGTTTCATGATATTTTTTGTTTAAATATTTATATTATCGCTTATCTCTTATCTTTAACCGTTACATCAAAATTCATACGTCACCCCAAGTCTCCAGTTTCGTCCCATCATGGGGTAGGAGCGCACCACCTCATATTGCACGTCGAAGAGGTTCATTAGCGAGGCGCGGAGGGTGAGGGTGCCGATGCGGAGGTCGAAACTGCGGTCGGCGCTGAGCCCCACATCGCAGTAGGTGGGCAGACGGGTGGCATCGCTGTTCTGTGCGCCGCTGTAGCGCTCGCCGACGACTATCGTGGTGGCACCGAGGTTCACCCAGGGATGCTCCCAGCGGAGGCTGGCACCACCGGAGTGGCGCGGGGTGTAGATAATCTGGTGACCGTAGACTTTGCTGGCTTCATCGCTGTGGTCGACGGCATGCTGGTAGGAGTAGTTAAGGTTGATGTTGAATGAAGAATGATGGATGGTGAACGAAAAGTCGGCGGTGGCGTCGATGCCGAGGATGTCGACGGTGCCGAGGTTCTCCATGCTCCAGTAGTACATGTTGTGCCCCGGACGGGCGACAATCTTGTCGCTGACGTGGTTGTAGTACACATCCGCTGTGAACTGTAAACTATAAACTGTAAACTGTAAACTGTGAGTGAGGCCGAGGTTGATCTGGTGGGCGCGTTCGGGTCGTAGGTTGCGGGGGAGCGACTGGAAGAAGTATAGTTCGCCAAAGCTGGGGGTGCGGAAGGTCTCCTTGTAGAAGAGGCGCAGCGTGGTGCCCTCGCCGAGGGTGTACCTCGCCGAGAGGTAGGGCGAGAGGCGTTGGAAGCGAGGGGTGGTGTCGAGGTCGCCCACATGGTCGCGGATGCTGTTGAAGACGAGGTTGCCACGGAGCTCGAGGGCTTTGTGCCGGTAGCGCAGTGCCGCTACAGCGACGAGTTTGGTCCGTGTCACCTCGTTGCGCTGGGCAAGGTTGCTCTCCAACCGGCTCAGGTCGCCGTCTGCGGCGAAATCGAGCCAGAGGCAATCCGTAAGGGTGATATTGGTGCTGGCGCTGAGGTAGCCCTCGCGTTGGCGGTATTCGTTGAAGAGGTAGCCCGTGGAGCTGCTCGAGGAGGAGTCTTCGTAGAAGTCATAGGTGCTCTGTAACTTGCCCAGCAACTGCACCTTCCACTTGTCTTTTTCCATTTTCCATTTGCCCTGCACAAATGCCACCTCCTCGCGGGTGTTCTCGTTGGAGAGAGTCTGGCTGTAGTAGTGTACCGGCCCCGGCAGCTGGTGTTCGCCACGCATATAGTGCGCCTTCACCATCAAGGTGTTGTCGGGAGCGAAGGTATAGAAGAGATTGCCATCGGTGGTGAGCATCCAGACGGCGGAGTGCTGGCGGCGCTCTGTGGAGGAACTGTCTTGGTGCGAGGCGGTATAGTAGAGCGTGAAGGGATAGTCACCGTCGCTGCGGAGGTAGTTCACATAGACGCTGCTGCTGAGCCTCTTGTTCCACCGCTGCTGCCAGAGGAGGGTGGGGGAGAGGAATCCGAAGCTGCCACCTTCGATGCCGGCCCTGAGTTTCACACGCTCTCCGGGCCAGAACTGCGGCACGGCGGTCTCCATATTGAGGGTGCTGCCGGCAGCATAGGCGCGGGCGGAGAGCAGCGGACTCTCCTCCTGCCCTTGGCTGAGGCTCACATAGGCGGCATTGCCGAGGGTGTAGCGCCCGAGGTCCACCTGGCCGTTCTGCGAGTCGTCCACGGGGATGCCATCGATGGTGATGGTCGAGAACTGGCTCCCGAGGCCTCGTGCAGAGACGGTCTTGATGCCTCCCACGCCGCCATAGTCCTTGAGGGTCACGCCGGCCATCTGCTTGATGGCGTCGCTGAGTTGCAGGGCACCGGTATGCTCGAGGTGCTCGATGTCGAGCACCTGCGTGGGTGCTGCGGTACGCATCTCCGAGGGCGAGCGCTGTGCGCTGATCACCACCTCGTCGAGACGTTCACGGCGCAACGAGTCGGGCGTCTGGGCGTTTAAGGTGAGAGGTGAAAGGTGAAAGGAGAAAAAAAAGACCCCCGAGGTAAGGAGCGTCTTGAGCAGTGCGGCACCGCCTTTATGTCGGCGGCAAACAATAAACGATACTATGTGTTCAACAACAATGCTCATAACCAAAACGTCCTATCCTCGAGGGCTGTTAATGATTGATTGCGGTTTTGGCAGGTCTTCTGACTTGTTCCTACACAGTTTTGGCCTTCCCATAGTGCCTGCTGGCACCACAGTGACCGTGGTTTATAAAACTGTGTATCTCTCTGGAACTCACAGCAGCGGGACTGTTCAGGATTCTCACCTGATTCCCTCTTGGCCCCCTTGCGGGGGAACCGAAACCGACTGCAAAAGTACGAAAAAAAAATGATTCGAAGAAAAAATGAAAATTATTATATGATTTCTCCGAAGAGGTCGTGGGGGTTGGCGGAGGTGATGCGGACGGAGGCGAAGTTGCCTATGGTTGCCTGATCGATTTTTTGAGCGGGGATGAGTACTTCGTCGTCGACTTCGGGGCTGTCGTACTGGGTGCGGCCGACAAGATAATCGCCTTCCGCTCTGTCGACGAGGACTTCGTAGGTGTTGCCTACGCGGGCTTGGTTTTTCTCGTAGGAGATCTGCTCCTGCAGGTCCATCAGCTCGGCTACACGTTGCTCTTTCTCCTCCTGCGGCACATCGTCGGCAAGACGGTAGGCGGCGGTGCCTTCCTCGGGGGAGTAGGCGAAGCAGCCCATGCGGTCGAAACGGGCGGTGCGGACAAACTCCTTGAGCTCTTCAAATTCCTCGCGGGTTTCGCCGGGGTAGCCGACGATGAGGGTGGTGCGGATGGAGACATCGGGCAACTCGCGGCGGAAATGCTCCAGAAGTTTGAGGGTACCCTCGCGGTCGATGCCACGCTGCATGGAGGTGAGGATGCGGGTGTTGATATGCTGGAGAGGGATGTCGATGTAGTTGCAGATGTTCTTGTGGCGACGGATGACGTCGATGGCGTCGAGGGGGAAGGAGGAGGGATAGGTGTAGTGGAGGCGTATCCAAGGGGCACCGCTCTCGGTGGCGAGACGCTCGAGGAGGTCGCCCAAGGCGCGTTTGTGGTAGAGGTCGAGACCGTAGTAGGTGGTGTCTTGCGAGATGACTATCAGTTCTTTGACACCGCTGTCGACGAGGGATTTGGCTTCGTCGACAATCTCCTCGATGGGGCGCGAATGGTGGGCGCCGCGGATGAGGGGGATGGCGCAGTAGGAGCAGCTGCGGTTGCAGCCTTCGGCAATCTTGAGATAGGCGTAGTGACTGGGGGTGGAGAGGCTTCGGAGCGGCTCCGAGAGGCTGAAGAAGTGAGTTCCGTGCCACTCGTCGACTTCGGGCATCTCGGCCTGCAGCTCCGTTTGGTAGCGTTGCACAAGACAGCCGGCGACGATGAGGCGGGTCTTGTTGTGGCGACGTTTCTTGGCTTCGATTTGCTCGAGGATGACATTGATGCTCTCCTCTTTGGCGTCGCCGATAAAGCCGCAGGTGTTGACGATAACGGTGTCGAAATGGATTGCGTGATTGCGTGATTGTTTGATTGCTTGAGTGGGTTGCCCGTCGAAGTAAACGGTATGGCCTTCTGCTTGCAGTTTTCCGGCGAGCTTCTCGCTGTCGACGGTGTTCTTGCTGCACCCCAGCGTAATAATATTAATCTTCATTAAATTGATTAATGTTTCTCAATAACCTATAACCAATAACCATTATTCAAAAAGGGAGTTGACGAAGTCGGTGGGGTTGAAGAGCTGGAGGTCGGTCATCTTCTCTCCGAGGCCGATATAGCGCACGGGGACGTGGAACTGGTCGGAGATGCCGATGATGACGCCGCCCTTGGCGGTGCCGTCGAGTTTGGTGAGGGCGAGGGCGTTGACATCGGTGGCCTGGGTGAACTGGCGGGCCTGTTCGACAGCGTTCTGCCCGGTGGAGGCATCGAGGACGAGGAGCACCTCGTGGGGCGCGTCGGGCACGAGTTTCTGCATCACGCGGCGTATCTTGGTGAGCTCGTTCATGAGGCCCACCTTGTTGTGGAGACGTCCGGCGGTGTCGATAATGACGACATCGGACTCTTTGGCCAGTGCCGACTGGAGGGTGTCGAAGGCCACGGAAGCGGGATCGGCCCCCATGCCTTGCTGGACGATGGGTACGTCGACGCGCTCGGCCCAGAGCATAAGCTGCTCGACAGCAGCAGCGCGGAAGGTGTCGGCAGCGCCGAGGATGACCTTCTTGCCGGCAGCCTTGTAGCGGTAGGCCAACTTGGCGATGGTGGTGGTCTTACCCACACCGTTGACACCCACGACGAGGATGACATAGGGCTTCTTCGGCATCGGGGAGTCGAAGTCAGCAGGGAAACTGCTGGTGTCCTGTCGCAGGAGCTGCGCTATCTCGGCTTTGAGCACCGAGTTGAGTTCGGAGGTGGAGATATAGCGGTCGCGTTTGATACGTTCCTGCAGGTGGTCGATGATTTTGAGTGTGGTCTCGACGCCTACATCGCTGGTGATGAGGGTTTCTTCGAGGTTGTCGAGCACCTCGTCGTCGACGGTGGACTTGCCGATGATGCTCTTGGTAATCTTTTGGAAGAGTGAGGTCTTGGTTTTCTCCAATCCCTGGTCGAGGGTTTGCTTCTCCTCTTCTTTGCTCTTGCGGATGAAATCAAATAGGCCCATATTGTAACGGTTAAAGTTTATGGTTTACAGTTTAAGGTTTAAAGATAAGGGATTGCCTACGGCAAGAAATCTTAGAAAAAATTAAAAGAAAATCTCAGAAAATAAATTTTTACTGATTTTCAACATGATTTTGAAGAATTTCTATGCGAAGCATATTCATTAAAAGTTTAAGATTTAGAGTTTTGGTTATTTCAAGGCTTTCTCCATAGTGGGACGGATGTCTTTGTCGAAGATTTTCTGGTATTGTTCGTAGGAGTAGCGGTTGTAGTCGCCGGAGGCGAGGTACCAGAGGATGACGGTGAAGTCTTTGGCGGCTACATAGCCGGGAATGGATTGGAAGAGTTTTCCGTCGGCGGTGAAGAGGTTGAAGGTGGGGTATCCTTGGACCCCCTTTGCAAATTCGTGGGTACGGTTTCGGCCAGCAGATGCAGGGTTGTAGGTCTTTCCAAACCAAACAAAGGTGTTGGTGCCTTCGGCGTTGAACTTGACGGGATAATAGTATTTGTTGAGAATCTTGGCGACGGTTGGGTCGGTAAAGGTCTCGCGGTCCATCTTCTTGCAATATCCGCACCAAGAGGTGTAGAAGTCGATGAAATAGAGTTTCGTGCCTATCTTTTCACTCGCAGCCTCCTCGATGGTGTGCCATTTCACCTGAGCCCGGAGGGAGGTGAAAGGTGAAAGGAGAAAGGTGAAAAACAAACTTGTACAAACTAATATTTTGATGTATTTCTTCATAATATTTTGTTTATCTTTTTAAAGTCAATAACCCATAACCTATAACCCTTTACCATTACCAGTCATACTCCCAGTCTTTCTCGTTGTCTTGCTCTTCCTCAATATAGATTTCTTCACGTTCCTCACGGTCGCGCAGACGGAAGAGGCGCCCCAGCCAGTCGTTTTTCTTGGAATGGACTTGTGTTTTGGTGTTTTTGTCTTCTTCGATGATTTGTGATATCTTTTTCACGTAGTCGGCGACGTAGCCAGAGTTGGCATAGGGGTCGCGGTAGAGTATGGCTCCCGTGTAGTAGTGTTGCAGGATGCTGTCGTAGGAAATGCCGAGGGAGACCATGCGGATGGCTCCTTCTTGCGAGAGACCGACACCGTGTCCGTATCCGTGACCGAGGAGGATGATGTCGTTGGTGGTGCTGTCGACAGTGACGGAGAAGAAGGTGGACTTCAACTGGAAGTCGGTACGGATGCAGGTGAGGGGAACTCCGAGGAGGTTCACTTTGCGGTGTTCCTGTGTGAAGGAGAGCAGGGTGTCGAGATTGGTGGAGTCGTTGATGTCGATTTTGTGTGTTTTAGAGAAATAGTTAAGCCAGCGGTCGCGCGAGATAATCTTGGTCCAGTCGCTCTGCCGCATGTTGTACGAGAAGGTGTCTTCAACAGCACGCAAGTAGGGTAGGGCGGCGCGCCAGACATCTTCGGAGTTGGCTGTCTCGCCTCCCGAGTTGGAGTGGAAAGGAGTTTCGATGAGCGCCCCTGTGGAGTCGACGAGGGTTTCTCCGCTGCTCTCGATGGCACCGAGCATGATGTCGGGTCGGATGCAGCGGTTGAGGTAGGCCTGACAGTGGACATGGTCGCAGAAGTTGTAGCCTTCAGCAGCATGCTTTCTCATATTGCGGAGCGCCCAGGTGCGCGAGATGATGGCTTGGATGCGGAAGATGTCGGTCTGGTTGCCGTAAATCTCGCTCTGCACGACACCAGCGATATAGGTCTCGAATTCGACATCGTTGAGGATGAGCAGGTTTCCATTTTTAAGGGTGGAAATCTCGAGGTTGCCCTCGTAGGTGCGTTGTTTGCAGTTGGCGGGATTGAGGCAGAGGATGCAGGCGGTGTCGGCGGTTTCGAGACGGACAGACTTGAAGGTGCCGTAGTCGGTCTCATTGACGCTGACATGCACTTTCTTGCCCTCGGAACGGAGAATAATGGAACGCCCGTCACCAATCATGTCCTCAAGGAGTTCGTCGATTCCGTTGTCGGTGGCGTAGAGGTTATAGTGTCCGAGGTCGATGGAGATGTTGAGTTGTTTGATGGTGTTGGCAGAGTAGAGGCGCACCTTCACGTTGCTCACTGTGGGGTTTTCAGAAAAAGGTGCTCGCGCCCCTTGGCTCCCGGCGTGGGCGCTGAGTGCAGAAAGTAGTATCAGTAATATGGTAGCAAGATGTTTCATTGGATAGTTTCGATGATGGTTTGGGCGGTACGCCGGCTGGCGCCGGCGCTGCCGAGTTTCTCTTCCACACGACGATAGCCTTCGAGCATGCGCTCGCGGTTGGCGTTGTCGGTGGTGATGAGCTGGAATTCGTGCTCGAGACGCTCGTCGTTGAAATCCTGCTGGAGGAGTTCGGTGACGACATTGCTGTCGTCGATGAGGTCGACCAGCGCGATGTGGTTGATGCGGCTGCCCACGAGGGCACGGGCGATGGCGATGGAGACAGGATTCCCGCGATAGCATACCACCTGAGGAACGTGGAAGAGACCCGTCTCGAGGGTGGCGGTACCTGAACAGACAACAGCGGCATAGGATTGCGACAGCAGTCGGTAGGTCTGGTCGTAGAGGACTGTGAGATTGCTTGATTGCTTTGCTCCATGTTGGTCGCAGGCCGTTCGCTGTCGCTCAGGCAGGATTGTTTGATTGCTTGATTGTTTCTTTATGATGCTGTCATAGAGTTCGGGTCCGATGAGACTCATGCCCGCCACAATGAAATGATATTCGGGATGTTGGGCGGCGAGGCGCGCCATATAGTGAAGGCTGTTTTTGATTTCTTGCTTCCGACTCCCTGGCAGTAAGGCGATGATGGGACGGCTGTCGAAATCAAAAGGTTCGTCTTTCGGGCGCCCTTGAATAATTTCCAGCAACGGATGACCGACATAGGTGGCTTGCGGCAAGTTGTTTTCGGCGTAGAACTGCTGCTCGAAGGGGAGGATGTAACAGAGTCGGTCGAGGTATTTCCGCATGCCTTTCAGGCGACCTTTTTTCCAAGCCCACAGTTGGGGGGAAATGTAATGGATGGCCTTGATGCCGTGGTTATGTGCCCACTTCTCGATTTTCAGGTTGAATCCGGGGTAGTCGATGCCGATGACGGCATCGGGATGCCAGTCGAGGATGTCGCGTTTGCAGAAGCTGATGTTGCCCAGCACCGTGCGGAGATGCATCACCACCTCGACAAAGCCCATGATGGCGAGGTCTCGGATGTGGCGTACCGGTTGGTCGGCTTCTTGCATCATAGCGTCGCCGCCCCAGAAGCGGAACTCCGCTTGCGGGTCTTGCTCGCGCAGGGCTCTGATGAGGTTGGCTCCATAGAGCTCGCCCGAGGCTTCGCCGGCTATGATGTAATATCTCATTTTAAAGGTTATTGGTTATTGGTTATAGGTTATAGACAGATTAAAGGTTTTGTGATCAAGGCCTGCAAGCAGGCAGAATGTTTAAAGGTTAAAGGTCAAAGATTGTGTTTTGAAGAGGAAGAAAATAAAGGATAGGAAAGTGAGGAAGAAGATTACGAAGAGGGTCTTGGTGACGACGGAAAGCTGCTGTTTGACATAGTAGCGGATAAAGAAAATCAGCGGGATGAAGATGGCTCCATACCAACGCAGATGATTTGAGACGGCCTCTCCTGCGAGGGAGAGCCCTGCTGTCAGCAGCAACGCTGTTGCGGCCATCGAGCCTAACCCGACAATGAGGCCGACGGTTACCTTGTCTTGTAGGAAGAAGTGATTATTCATAGAGTTTCTTTAGTTTGTCGATGGTGGGATAGTGGGTGAAATCGCAGTGGATAGGTACGATGGAGACATATCCGTGCGACAGAGCCCATTCGTCGCTGCTCTCGGAGGGGTCGTTGCAGACGAATTTGCCGGTGAGCCACCAATAGGGTCGCCCCTGCGGATCGATTCGCTTCTCGAAACTGTCGTTCCAGCAGGCATTGGCTTCGTGGCAGATGCGGATGCCGAGAATTTCGTCTTTCGGCAGGCGGGGAATATTGACATTGAGGGTGACGCCGGCGGGAGGACGGTTGTCGAGGGTGGTGCGGATAATCTGACGGATGAAGGGGATGCCGGGCTCGAAGTCGGCCTGGGGGCTGTGGTTGAGCAGAGAGAAGCCGATAGAGGGGATGCAGAGCGCCACAGCTTCGATGGCGGCACCCATGGTGCCGCTGTAGAGTACGTTGATGGAACTGTTGCTTCCGTGGTTGATACCGGAGAGCACCAGGTCGGGCCGGCGGGGACAGAAATGCTCGATGGCCAGTTTGACACAATCCACCGGAGTGCCATCGCAGCTGCACACCTTCAGTCCCTCCTCGCTGCTAATCTCTTTTGCACGGATAGGACGTGAGGAGACAATACTGTGGCTAAGTCCCGAAGCGTTGCCTTCGGGAGCCATCACTACCACATCGCCAAACTCCCGGGCTACCTCGGTGAGAGTCTGGATTCCTTTGGCGGCAATGCCGTCATCGTTGGTGATGAGAATCAGGGGTTTCATTTTGTCGGCAGGGTGATGTTCTTCCCTTGGAAGAAGCTGGCGGGCTGAAGGATGTGGTCGAAAATCCAGTTCTGAATGAGGACAGTGTCCTTATTGTCGACGATAGCGTATAAACGGTTGACGTCGAGTTCCTCACGCAGCTTTTCATCCGGCATGGCGGCGATGTCGGCGGGGTTGATGTATTTGAGGTAGACCTTCACCTCGTGACGAAGGCCTTTTGTGTCGGTGATGCGGAGGATGGTACGGGGAACACCGGTGACGCAGCTGTCGGCATTGCTGTTGGGGACAATGGAGGCGAACTCGTCGAAGCAGAGGTTCTTGAAGGTGGAGAGCATCTGGCTCACACGGGCGGTATCGAAACCATGCAGCCGACGGTGACCCTCAAGCAGCTCCATGTAGAAGTCTTTGTTTTCCTGTACGACGGCAAACGACTCCTGGGGGACAGCGGGAATCTCGAGTTCGATGCGGTCGATATTGTACACATCGAGGTCGACGATGACATGGCTGCGCCATTTGATGGCTTCGGCAGAGAAGATGGGGGTCAGATAGCCGCGGAATCCGGGGATATGGATTTCGCACGGGATATCATCGCCTTTGCGGACCATGAAACTGGCCATGTGGTCTTGTGTCTCGCGTCCCACATAGTAAGTTTTGGTCAGTTGGTCGTTTTGGTAGATGTCCACCTGGACACCATGGGCGGCGATGTCTTTCAACACATTGGGTACGGCATCGCGGTTCACTTCGGAACGGATGCGCATCTTCTTCAAGGTCTCGAGCAGGTTGTTGACCATGGGAAGGCTGGCGGGATTTTTCCCGTCGACACTCCAGGAGTTTTTCTCGCGTATCAGCGCCACCTTGCGGTTGAGTTTGTCAGTCATGACGATTTTGGTGACAGAGGCGGTATCCTCAATTTGGTAACTGGAGTCGTGAGGCCCCGCTCCTTCCACCTGGTCTTTTCTGAGAAGCCAAATCAGCACAGTCGCAACCAGAATGGCGGCGATGGCGGCGAGAAGGATGATATTGCGTTTTTGTTGTTTCTTCATTTCTTAGTGTTTTTTTGTTTTTTGGCGTTCTTTTGCCCTTTGGTGGCGAGGGCTTTCTTGCCATAGACACGTTTCTCAATCAGGATGATGCAGACTCCGGCGAGGGCGAGAATCAACACGGGAACCACGATGTTGACAATCTGGTAGAAGGTGCGACGGTTCTCGGCTTTGTCGGCATCGAGTTTACGCAGGGTGAAATTCTTGTTGCGCACAGTCATGAGCCCCTCGTCGCCGGTCATGTAGTTCAGCATGTTGAGGATGAGCTCGCGGTTGGCATAGCGAATTTTCCTGTAGAAGTCGTACCCCACGGGGTAGATGGTGCCTTCGTTGGGGTTGAACTGGTTGCGGATGATGTCGCCGTCAGAGACGACAATCATCTTCGTGGGTTCACTGTGGTCGCGGTAGCCCATGGATTTCTCCATCACGAACTCGGGAGCCAGACGGTTGCGCCAAGCCGAACGGAATTCTCCTTCGAGGAGCACGGCCACAGGGACGAGGCTGCGGTTGTAGAGCCGGCGGTCGGGTTGAACCATGGCGTCGGTGACGTCAATCATGGCGGGGGCACTTTTGGTGCGTGTGAATTCGGAGGTGGTCAGCAGCACAGTCTTCTTGATGTTGTTCTGGATGGTGTCGATACTGCTGATGAATTCGGCCTTGATGAGGTCGAGGTTTTTCACAATGGGGTGGTTGCTGCGCGGTACCAGTTCGGGATAGTAGAACCAGGGACGGAACTCGTAGCGCGGCTTGTTGCCGACAAGTTCCACGGGCATGGGGATGAGTTGGCTGACGATGTCCAAGAGGATGTCGGAGTTGATGCGGACACCATAGTTGAAGAGCATCTCGTCAAGTCGTCCCAGCGGGTAGCGTGTCGCCATCGCTTGTCCACGGTTGGCGAGGCTGTCCATCTCGGCATTCATGGCATCGATAAACCAGATGACTTTGCCACCATACATGATGTATTGGTCAATGATGAACAGGTCCTGGTCGCTGAAAGGCTGCGTAGGCTTCGCTACAATCAGCAGGTCGTACTTGTTCACGAAACGGAAGGAGGAGTCTTTCGAGTTTTGCGTGTGGTTGGTCAGGGCTTGAATCTGTCCATCGATGGTCACATAGTCGAGGTTGTAGAATTCTTCCATGGCCTCAGCGATGTTGAAGATGGCGGCACCCGACAACTCGCCGTGACCCTGCAGGAAGGCTACGGTGGGTTTCTGCACACGCGATAGGTTGCGGATGGCTCGAATCAAGGCATACTCGAGATTCTGGATGGAGTTGTTGATGATATCGCCTTGTTCGCTGATGTATTGCTGATTTTGAACCAGCGAGATGGCCGTCGAGCGCCCTTTGTAGGAGAGCTCCGCTCCCGGCAGCAGCGTCAGCGTGTGAACGCTGTTTCCCTCTTTCAGCTGTTCCTGGACGGGATAGACGCCCTTCTGCATCATCTTCTGGTAGACGACCTGACGCTCTTCGTTGGAGAACTCCTTCTCGTCGTTGGGGTCGACAAACTCGAAGGTGATGTTCTCGTTGTAGGAACGGAACAAATTCAGCATTTCGCGTGTCTCGTCGTGCAGCCGTTTGTAGTCGGACGACATCTCGCCATCAAGATACACCCTGACCAGCAAGGTCTCGTCGATATTCTTCAGGTAGGTCTTGGTTTCGTCCGACAATGAGTAGCGTTTCTCTGCCGTCAAGTCGAAGCGGGTGTACAGGTAGTGGCTGGCGACATTCGCCGACACTACGGCTATCAGCACTACGCAGAGCTCCAGTAGATGGCTCATCTTTAGGTTGCGTCTGCGGTTTTTCTCTTTCCCGCGGAGGCTCCATCCGCTCCACATGCGGCTCTGGAGGACCATGCGGGTAAGTGTAACGAAAATGGCTATCACGCCGACAAAATAGACCACGTCGCGAGTGTTCACCACGCCGCGACTGATGCTGTCGTAATGTGCCGACAGACCCAGTCTTTTCACCTCGAGGTTGGTGTTCCCGGAAAAGAGACCAAGGTCGTACAGCGAGTCGAAGCCCAGATAGAAGATATAGCACAATGCTGCTGCCGCAAGAAACGACACAATCTGGTTCTTGGTCAGCGAACTGCAGAAAAGTCCTATGGATACAAAAGCACCGCCCAGCAACAATAGTCCCAGATAGGAACCTATGACACCGCCGGTGTCGATGTTACCGGGATACGGGTAGCCCAGCGAGTAGACGCTGAAATAGTACACCAGCGTCGGTAACAGCGAGATGAGAACCAGCGTCCATGCCGCCAAGAATTTGGCCCACACGATGGTCCAGTCGCTCAGCGGGTGCGTCATCAGGGTCTCCAAGGTTCCTCCGCGCCGCTCTTCGGCGATGAGTTTCATCGTGATGGCGGGGATGAGGAACAGGTAGAGATAGGGTCCTATGGCAAACAACCCGTCGATGCCGGCATATCCGAAGTCAATGATGTTAAGGTATCCTTTGAACACCCACAGCATCAGTCCTGTGAGTATGAGAAATACCGCGATGGTGAGATATCCTGTCAGCGAGGAGAAGAAACTGGCCAGCTCTTTCTTATACAGCGTGTACATTGATAGTCTTTTATCTTTTTTTCTTCAATAACCTTTAATCCCCGAATCTCATGGATTTGCTCTTGAGGCTGCGGCCTTTGTAGATGCCGTCGCACAACTCCCTTACCGTCTCTACGGTCACTTGGGTGACATGGGTTAATATCTTGCGGTCGATATTTTCCCAGATGTCGCTCGACACATGGTTGTGGTGCATCCCGTTGAGGGTGGTGAATACCAGCGAGGGGATTCCCATTTGGTCGAATCCGCGGGCATCGCCACGAAGAGACAGTTTGCTGCCACCCATCCATATCATGTTGTGGTTAATCTCGTCGCGCTCTTTGGCGATCTGCCAGAGGGTGGGGTAGTTGGCCTCGCCCAGCACCACGATGCTGTCGCCGTAGCCCACGTTCTGCACGTTGATGAAGGCTTCCACATCCCGGATGTTTTTGTAGTTGCGTAAGAAAATACGGGAACCCATCCACAGCTGCTCGCTGCCGCTGAAGAGCACGAAAGCGATGCTGCGTTTGGGACGGAAACGCTCCTGCGACAGCAGACGGGCAGTCTCAAGTACCGTTGCCACTCCCGAAGCGTTGATGTCGGCACCGGGGAAGAGCGAGGTCTCGCCCTGGATACCTGCATGGTCGAGGCTGGCACCCACCACGATGAGTTCGTCATTGTAACGGCTGTCGCTGCCTTTCAGGATACCGATGACATTGGCGGTCACCGCACGCTGGCGGTAGATGGCGTTGACATCAATCTCGGCTTTCTTTTTCAAGGAGAAAGAGGCAATCTTGTGCTCTTTGTTGATGGTCTGGAGGGCATCATCGAAAGCGGTCGACTCGTCGTCGAACAACTCGCGTCCGCTGTTGAGGGTCAGGTGTAGGATGGGGAAGGTGGCCAAATGAGGCAGCGCGCCGCAGTAGATGCGGCTCTGCGGCTCGTTGGGAAGACAGCTCGGACTCATATTGATGGCCAGCATACCGAGGGCGCCGTGCTTCTCGGCGGTGCGCGCCTTGTCGCGCAGGGTGGCATAACGCTCGCCCACGCTGGCGGGAAGCCATGAGCCTTCGGGAAGTCCCGTCAGCACGATGACTATCTTGCCCTGAACGTCGACATATTTGTAGTCGTTCAGCACTTCGTCGTCGATACCATAGCCGACAAACACCATCTGGGCGTCGACATAGCCGCGACCAGTCATGCCTGCACTGCAGAAGTCATTGCCCAGGATGAAGGTGCGCTTGTCTTTGGAACCGGGGAAATAGATGTTGAACTTGCAGTTCTCCACTTCGTTGCACTCCACTTCAAAGCGCTGCTCGCTGATGGAAGCCCCATAGCGTCTCAGCACATTCTCTACATAGTCCGCTGCTTTGTCGTACCCAATCGTGCCGGCCAGACGGCCTTCGTAGGTCTCCGATGACAACTCGATGATGTGCTTCATTATCGAGTCCTCTTCCACCACGGGCATCGCCAAGGGCTCTCTGGTTTGGCCGTTGGCCTGGGTGTTCCATCCGAAAGCCAATGCTGCCGTGAGTATCCACAAGCATGCTCTTCTTTTCTGCATTCCCCTTTTTATCATAATCTATATTTTATTATTGTTGTTCAATAATTTGGTATTCAATATAATATAGCCTTACGCATACGCGCAAAGCGCATACAAATATACGAAACTTTTTTGAACTAAAAAACTTTTTGCCTTTTAGGCCTGTTGAACCTTTACCGGTTCATCTCATTCAGCAACTTGTCGAGGTTGGGTGTGAGGATGATTTCGGTACGGCGGTTGGCGGCTTTGCCTTCAGCGGTGCTGTTCGAGGCTTTCGGGGCATATTCGCCGTGTCCGCAGGCTTCGATACGGGCAGGATTGATGTTCTTGCCGTGTTGGAGCAGCAGTTTCACGATGGAGGTGGCACGCATCACACTGAGGTCCCAGTTGTCTTTCACAGCCGACGAACCGCGGTAGGCATCGTTGTCCGTATGGCCTTCCACCATGATGTTCAGGGTGGTGTCCTGTTCGAGCACTTTGGCCAGTTCTTTGATGGCGTTGGAACCCTCTTTCGACACTGTCCAGCTGGCGGAGGGGAACATCAGTTTGTTTTCCATCGACACATACACCTTGCCGTCTTTGGTTTCCACCTTCAATCCCTTGTCGGCAAATCCTATCAGGGCCTGGGTGACCGAGTTTCTCATGGCTTCCAGTTGTGCGCGGGCGGCGGCCTCTTTCTGCTCGAGTTCCTGTTGCTTGGCAATCAGTTCGCTGCGCTGCAGAAGGAAACTCTCCTGCTGCTCTCTGAGTTCGTTCTCTTTCTGTTCAATCTCCCGCTCTTTCTCGTTGAGTTCTTTGGTACGGGCGGAAAGGAGGTTCTGGGCACGTGTGAGGTCACGGTCTTTGCCGGCCACGGCCTGGGTGTAGTTCTCCATCGTGGTGTCGTAGTGGTGACGCATCTGCTCGATGCGGCGTGTCAGGCTGTCCACCATTCCGTCGCACCGTTGTTTGGCGGCCGAGAGTTCGTTGTAGTCACTTGTCAGTGCGTTGTTTGTCTTGGTGAGGTTAGCGTTGTTCTCCCTCAGTTCGTCGCGCTCCTGAAGGGTGAGGCGGTATTGCTTCGCGGTCTGGTCATATTTGGCCTGAAGGTTCTCATGTTCACTCAGCGACACACACGAGGTGAGCGCCATAACTCCTAAAATTCCAGTAAAAAAGAATGCTTTTTTCATAAAAAAAGTTATTTTTTATTGTTAGATAACGCAGTTCAATTATTTTTCGTATTTTTGCACCCAAATTTTTTTGAACAATATGTCATTCTTCACGACACTCCACCGTTGGCGCCTGCGCCACATGAGCGAGCAGACGATGTTGCTGCTGCTGGCCATCGTGGTGGGTCTATTGTCGGGATTGGCGGGCGTGGTGCTGAAGACGCTGGTGCACTATGCCGGCGCTTTGGTGACCCAATTGTCCACTGATTCATCAATCATCCCTCATCACTCATCGTTCATCATTATCTTCTTTCTGCCTCTCGTGGGCATCCTGCTGACGGTGCTTTTTGTGAAGTATATTGTCAAAGGCGATATCGGTCACGGGCTTCCCGGAGTGCTGTTGGCCATCAGCCGCAAGCGTTCCAAGTTGCCGCCCAAGAATATGTACACCTCCCTTATCGCCTCCACGCTCACTGTGGCTTTCGGCGGCAGTGTGGGTCTCGAGGCTCCGATAGCCTCCACGGGTTCCGCCATCGGTAGTAATATCGGCCGGTGGTTCCGGCTCAATTCCAAGAGTGTACGCCTCTTGCTGGGCTGCGGTGCCGCCGGTGCCATCGCAGGCATCTTCAAGGCCCCGCTGGCGGGTATCCTCTTTGTTCTCGAGGTGTTCCTCTTCGACCTTACGGCCACCACGGCGCTGCCGCTGCTGCTCTCGTCGCTCACCGCTTCCACGGTGGCCTATTTTCTCATGGGAACGGGTGTGCAGTTCAACTTCACCATCGGCGAACCTTTCGCCCTCTCACAGCTGCCTTACTATATGGTGCTGGGCGTTTTCTGTGCCGTTGTCTCTGTCTATTTCCTGCGCGTCACCGATAGGGTGGAGGGTTGGTTCTCCCGTCGTCGCAATCCGTGGCTGCGCTGGGTGATTGGCGGTTTGATACTGGGTTTGATGGTGGTGCTCTTCCCGCCACTCTACGGCGAGGGCTATGCTTCGCTCTCTACGTTGCTGCATGGCAGTAGCGACACGCTTTTCACGGGTGCCCCTTATCAGGCTTTCGCCGACAAACTATGGGCGCCATTGGCGTTGTTGGTTTTGCTCATCATCCTCAAGCCTGTAGCTACCGCTGCCACCATCGGCTCCGGTGGTGTGGGCGGTACCTTCGGTCCCTCGTTGGTGTTGGGAGGCTTGAGCGGCTACTTCATCGCCTTGCTGAGCAATACGATGGGACTCCCGCCGCAGAACACCGCCAACTTCGCCCTCGTAGGTATGGCGGCCGTGATGACGGGCGTCATGCATGCCCCCTTCATGGCGACCTTCCTTATTGCCGAAATCACCGGCGGCTATGGGCTGCTGGTGCCTCTGCTCACCGCATCGGCGGTGACCTATCTCTGCATCACGCCCTTTGAACGCCATTCCATCTATGCCCGAAAGCTTGCCGAGCGTGGCGACCTCCTCACCCACGACAAGGATGCCTCCGCCTGGCGCCTGCTCAACATGCAGTCGCTCATCGAGACGAACTTCGTAGTGGTCCGTTCGGGCGACAAGCTGCGCGATCTCGTCGACGCCATCCAGAACTCCAAGCGCAACCTCTTCCCCGTCCTCAGCGACGACGACAAGTTCCTCGGTGTCATCGTCCTCGACGATGTCCGAAAGATTATTTTCCGTTCTGAACTGTATGAGACTGTGACTGTCGACGAACTGATGCATCCTCTCTCCGAGGGTGACTTGGTGCGCAGCAGCGACAGCCTAAGCGATGTGGTGGAGAAATTCCGTGTCAGCAATCGCTATAACCTCGTGGTTATCGACGACAGCGAACGCTACCTTGGATTCCTTTCCCGTGCCAATACCTTCAGCGCCTACCGCCGCTTCATCTCTGCTACCAGCGACGAGTAAAAGGCTTCAATGAATCGTTAGTTTCTAAAGCGTAGGTCTATCCAGGCCCATGTGAGGTGCGAGTCGTCGGTGCTGCGTTTCAGCTTGTCCATCGTCTCGTCCCCCGTCATATAGGAGAAACCTGCCGAAAGGCTCACCTCCTTGCTGAGGTCATAGGAGGCGGAGAGTTCTATTTCGTGTCCCAAGGTAAGGTCCATGTTGTCGAGTTCGGTGGCAGTGGCCAGATAGTGGTACCCGAGATTGAAATCCAGCTTCTCTGTGGGGTGAAGGTCGACGGTGGCATAGAGATTGCGCAGACCCGGAGTGAAGCCGTTGACGTAGGTGCTGACATAGAAGAAGTCCATGGCTCCGTAGAACTTATGGTGTGAGCCCCAGATGGGGTTGAATCCTTTGATAACCTTGTGCTGTATCAGTCCAACGGTACCATTGGCGGGGACATTGAACATCTCGTCACCGCTGAGGTAGTCGTAGCCGGCACTGATGTCGAGTAGATTGACAGGCTTCCAGGTGGCTTTCACTGCAGCCATCCATGCTTCGATGGGCAGTCCGTGTTCTTCGTGGCCTCCTTGCCGGTAGTAGGAACCCTCGAGGGTCAGCCAAGGTTTCTCGAATTTGGCATATCCGCCATAGAGCTGTTGGTATTCGTTGTGTTCGTCGACCCCTTTCTTTCCGGCCTGCATGCCCACATTCATGAAGAGCAGCGAGAGTGAGGCGGGAAAGTCCTGCGGCTCCAGATGGTACCACCCCGCCAGCATGGTCTTGTAGCATTGTGAGCCATTGTCTATGGTGTAGTAGCTGCCGCCAGTCTCCTCCACATCGTCGTCCTGGTTGTAGGTGGCGATGAGATGCAGCTTGTGGGCACCATGCTCGAAACCGGCGCGCAGAGCGTCGTGCGACTGCGCGGCCATCGCCCAATCGTTCATGCCGATGATGCGTTCGTCGTCATACGACAGCGCCTGGCGTCCCACCTGCACAAATCCGCCCCACAGGGTGCTGAGCTTGCCCCATCCCTCGAAGATTTTCAGGCCGCCGTTCTGTCCCCAGATAGTGGTATGCTGCAGGGTGAGATGCAGGTCCCACCGCAGATTTTCCGACTTGCCGGTATAGTCCGTGATGAGGCGTTCGCGGCTCACCAGAAAGCGTGGGTCGTAATTCAGGCTGTCCTTCAGGCCGCCTTTGCGTATCTCGGCGTGCCCAAGGATATCGACCTTGAATGTCACAGGCGACTGCGCCCGGGAAAATGAAAAGCAAAAAGTAAAGAGCGAAAGCAAAGCAAACGCCAAAGATATTTTTTTCATAATTTGTATAATTCTCAATTCTTAAATTTACCCATTACCCATTACCCGTTACCGCGTCAGCCTTCTTTAACCGTTCTGCCTGCTCCGCAGGCCTTGAGCACCGCTGAAATAAATCAAATCCAGCGAAAAACCTTTAACCGTTACCTGTTACTGCGTCAGCCTTCTTTACCCTTTACCCGTTACTGCGCCAGCCTCTTTAACCGTTCTGCCTGCTCCGTAGGCCTTGAGCACCGCTGAAATAAATCAAATCCAGCGAAAAACCGTTAACCTTTAACCGTTACCCATTACCTTTCTCCTCCCCATAAATGTCCAGTGCCACAATGACGGCCGTGAAGGCCCAGAAGGGGACCGACAGCTTGTCGGTGTCGAGGAAGTTGTTGAAGACGCCGTGGATATAATAGGTGAGGAGCGATAGTGTGAAAGCCAGCGCCATACGTGCCGTATGAGGGTCACGTGCCGTACGGTATATACGCACGCCGGTGGCGAAGGTGGTGAGGAACAGCAGTGCCACCAGAGCTACTCCCGGCACTCCCTGTTCAGTCATTGGACCGATATATTCGCTGTGGGCGTTACCAAGGTCGCCGGCATTAGTGCTGATGGTGGAGAGTTGGTAGCTGCGCTGATAGCTGGCGTAGAGGAATTGATAGGTTCCTGGCCCACAGCCTAGTACGGGACGTTCTTCCCACATGCGGAAGGCTGAGGCCCAACGGTTGAGACGCTCGAGGTTCGAAGCATCGGTGGAGATATTCGAGATACTCTTTACCTGGTCGGCCAGCGTGTAGCTAGAGTCCTGATGGTTCTTGCCGAGTTTATAGATGATATCGTTCTGGTAGATGAAGAAGGCTCCCACGCCGAGACCGAATAGCAGAACCATCCATTTCACTTTCATACCCATGCGTATTAGCACATAGACTCCGATGGCCCCCACCACGCTAATCCATGCGGCACGACAGTAGCTGAAAAACAGGCCTATACACATGCCTGCAAACAGCAGCAACGACAGCACGCGGCGCCATCCTTTCATGCTGTGGGAGAAAATGAAATAGAAAGCTGCCGGCAGCATCAAGGCGATGACGCAGCCGTAGGCTGTATGGTCGTTGTAGAAAGGTTTCATCACACGGTGCAGCGTCTGGAGGTCGCTGAAGTTACCGAGGGTCTTACTCGTGGCAATGAGGATGACGACGCCCAGGCCGATGGCATAGGCCCAGAAGAACTGGCGTATGCGCCGCTGGTCCTTGAAAATCTGTGCGGCAGCGAAGAAAAACGGCACCACGAACCACACCCTCGCCAGCGTGTATTTGATTGACACCCATGGCAATTCCGAGGTGATGGAAGTGATGGTCATCCACAGCAGCGAGGCCATCACCAGCAGGCTCACCGGATGACGCAGCAGACGGGTGTCGTAGTTGTGCGCCACCAGCACACGGAAAAGGAAGATGGCCGTGAAGAGTATCATCATCGGCTCCACAGGCATCGAGAGCTCCATGCCCGGCATCAGCGCCATGTTCACCGCAAAGGGTGTCAGCAGCGCCATGCAGAGCAGGCCGGTCTCGAAGCGTGTCACGAAGAGCCACACCGCCAACAGCCCCAGTGGCGCCAGCGCTATCGTGGCGTCGCCCTTGTACCACAAGGCATAGGCTTCACCCACGATGAACGCCACCGTGACGGCTAAAGCAATCAGCAGACCCCGGTTCTTCTTGAGCCAGTCTTTCATTGTTGTTTTTTAAGGTTTTCCTAGGATGTCCTAGGCTTTCCTAGGATGTCCTATTCTTCTTTTTTGTTTGGGCAGAATATCAGCAGGGCGAAGATGGCTACCACCACAGCCCCGAGGCTGCCGCCGAGGATGATGAGCAGGCGTTTGGGATAGGCCTTTTTGTCGGCGGGAGTGGCTTGGTCGACGCTGTATTTATAGCTCACTTCCAGATTCTTGTCCACACGGGTCTGTGTAGCACGGGTCTGCAGGTCGGCCAGCTGTGAGCATTTCTCGGCGATGAGCTTGTCGCGCCAGTCGGCTTTCGGCAACTGCGCCAGCGAGTCGATTTCGCGCTCCATCGACGCACACACGCCGTCCATCACCTCGGCTGCCGACAGGGCGCGGTCGTGGT
>Ga0265300_10000238_pt1 | contig 59062 bp, 47 predicted proteins | sample AusTroGonzalo_MG_FD_193482 | JGI IMG/M metagenome (GOLD analysis project Ga0265300, IMG submission 193482) | Bovine rumen microbial communities from tropical cattle in Woodstock, Queensland, Australia - Gonzalo_03 | ecosystem: Host-associated > Mammals > Digestive system > Stomach > Rumen ... | reverse complement strand
CTACAATCATACCTGTCTTCTCTCGATAAAACCCATGTACAATCATGTCTGTCTTCTCTGTGCGAAGTCATGCATGTCATCATATGCGAAGTCATTCTATTCATATCGAGTGAAGTCTCATTTCCATCCCAAGCGAAGCCGATGGAACTCACACGAGCCGTTTCTCGTAAATGGCTCACTGTTAGTTAATTACGCAAATTTGATCAGTAGAATCGGCCGACCAATTTTTGGTAATTAATTGACCACGAGGCAATTGCATAAAACGGCAAAAACGAGAGGCAGGCGACGGGGAGAGGGATGTGCCGGAGGGAATTGACAAAAAAGAGTGCGCGCGTGGGCCGATGGGTGGATCGTGCGCAGGCCTGTGAGACGAGGCGCGTTGGCATGTGCAGCGAGCGGTCCCGCCCCTTTTTTGGCATCAGACCGAGGGCACGCCCTCTCCTCATCGGCCAAACAATGCCATTTCACTGTTTGGCTAACCTACTGGCTATCAGTTGTTTATGAAAATTTGATCCGGCAAAAAGCCGGATGAAATATCTGTAACTCACTGTGTAACAGCCAATTAGCGAAACGGGTTTGCTTGGGGCAAGTGGTAGCATAAAAAACAGGCTCGCATCACTGCGAGCCTGTTTTTTGGTTAGTTAGTAGTGTATTCTTACCTTAAGAAGAAGGTTAATTAAGTTGGTTAGAAGAAGCGTTTGTGCCTGCAAAAGGTTCTTCTGCCCTTTTGCTAATGCAAAGATAAATACATTTTCAATAATTGCAAAATTTTTTAAACTTTTTGCTATTAAATAAATTATTTTAAAAAGTTAGGGAGGTCTTTACCATGAAATTTCGCAAAGCTTGGGGATATAGACCGGCTTCTAAATATGGGGCACCATCCCAGGCCCTATACACCCAGGCGCTAGCGTAATAGCTGTTATTGAGCAGGTTATTCACATAGAGCGAAACCGCCGCCGTCCCAAAATCCAGCGGCACAGAGTACCCCAACACCAGATCCATCACATAATAGGCCGGGATGCAGCGCTCCTGGCATCCCGTGTTGTCCCAATACTGCCTCCCTACATACTTTCCACTCATACTGAGCGAAGGCAAAAAGGCCCATGGCTGCACCTTCACCTGCCAGGCCGCTATAACCGAGGGCGAAAGCAACATGGGCGTATTCTCGTACACTTCTTCCACGTATCCGCCATCGACCCAATTGTCCAAATAGGCGGTAAAGCGGGCAAGGCGATTCGAACTAAAAGTGGCATTGGCATCCAGCGAAAGCCACTTGAAGGGTTCATAGCGAGCCGATATCTCCACGCCCCGGCGCCATCCCCGACCCACATTTTCCTTGATAGCATAACCAGAAGAGGAGAGCCGCCCCGTTTCCAGCAGCATATCGAAATACTCCATAGCATAGAGACTGAGCGCTGCCGAAAAGCGCCTGGAAGTGAATGAATAACCAAGCTCCACATCAAGCATCGCTTCGGGTTTGATGGGAACGATCTCCCCCTTCACATTCTCCTTGATGTCGCTTCTACCGGGTTCCCTGTGCCCCAGCGCGGCCGAAGCATAGACTTTGTGTCCGCCCCAAAGAGCCGTCACGCCCGCACGGGGGTTAAAGAAATCCCATTGGGCATGGTAATCCATGGGAATATTGCTGGCCTTGTCGTCGGGCCCAACAAGGTCGTAGGTCACATGCCGATACTGAAGATCGGCGTAGGCGGTAAGCCACCGAAGCGGCTGGTACTCGGCCCGGGCAAAGGCGCTAAAGTCCCTCTTATCGCCTTGATTGGCATACCAGTCTACCTGAGCGTAATTGAACCCCTCTGGAAGGATGCGCGCCCATAGCATTTCGCCCCAGTGCTGCCCCTTGTAACGGGACAGCGCCACTCCCCCGTCGGCCTTTAGCCTGGAGCCGCGCCAGCGAAGGTCGCTCTTCCATACGTAGAGATGATTCCCCATGCGCTTGCGGTAAATCATATCGCTCTTTTTGGCGCCTTCCCACACCGCAAAGGGATAGCCGAATTCGGCAAACTTCCGGCCGGTTTTGTAATACTCGTCATAACCGCTTCCTCGGGTGTAATCCAGCGTATTGGACCAACTGAGACCAGCGCCGGGCTTCACGGTATAATTGAGCTGCACATGGTGCTGGGCATAAACGTCTTCCTGATGAGGGTAATAGCGGGTAACTCCTTCATCGTCTACGTATTCCCCCGCCCCGTTGTAGGTGCGGTCAAGGGCATACATCTCCGGCGAAATGCCGTCCCAGGTGATGCCGCTGGTTTGCTCTCCCATAAGATAGGTAAGGCGCACAGAATTCCGAGCGTCCATCCAGCCCAGCACCCCAAATAGCGAAGAAGATAGTACCCTGGCGTTGCGAATGTAACCGTCGGTGGAGGCCACATTCCACGCCAGCTGCGCATAGTACCCCCCGGGCAGAAGACCGGTAGAAAGGGCGGCCGATGCTATAAAAGTATTGTAACTGCCGCCGCTAACATCGATGCGGGCCGACGGATGATCCCCGGCAAAACCCGTATCCATGTTGATACTTGCGCCAAATGCGCCGGCGCCGCTGAGCGAGGTTCCCAGCCCACGCTGCACCTGCACGCCGGAAAGAAGGCCCGTGAGCGCCGGAATGTTCACCCAGAACACCTCCTGACTCTCGGCGTCGTTGAGCGTGATGCCGTTCAGCGTTACGTTCATTTGCGACCCTTTGACGCCCCTGATGGTCATGGCCGAATTCCCCAGTCCCGTTCCTCCCTCGTTGTAGGTAACCACCGAAGGGAGCAGATGCATGGCCATAGGAAGCGACGCCGACGGGCTGGCTGCATTTAAGGCCGATTGGTCCATGGACGTGTATGTAACAGGGGTTTTTTCGCCGGCACGGGTGGCGCTTACGACCACGCTGTCCAGCCTTTCCTGCGCCGGAAGACACAGGGGCGGCGCACACAGCACCGCCAAGAGTAGCAGTCTTTTTTTCATTTCCTTACGACGGTACAAACCGTATCAAGTTCAAAGGGTATCATCTCAGAGGACCCGGGAGCCCTCACCCCCAATATTTATTTTTTTACCAATTCTATCTGGTACAATTTGGGCCACAGTTTACCGGTTAGGTAAATGCGGCCATCGGCATCTTGTGCGATACCGTTAAGGACGTCGGTTTGGGCCGAACGGAGCTTGGCCGGAAGAAGACCGCGGCAATCTACCACGGCTTCTACAACGCCGGAAGAAGGGTTTATTATTACAATGGTGTCGGTTAGATAGACGTTAGCCCATATCTTTCCGTCTATCCATTCCAGCTCGTTCAAATTGCGCAGCGGCCGGCCGTTCAGGCTCACTTTTAGGCGGCGCTGCACGTTAAGGTTCGCGTCCATGAAATAGAGGGTGGCGCTGCCGTCGCTGGCAATGAGCTGGTGGCCGTCGGTGGTAAGGCCCCAGCCTTCGCGGGGATAGGCCACGGTAGATTTGTACTCCAGCGTGGCGGCATGGTAGCGAAATGCCACCTTATTGGTCCAGGTAAGGATGTAAAGATCTTCTCCCAGCACCACCGATCCTTCCCCAAAGTATTTTCGGCTGAGTTTCTTTTTTACCAGAGGCTCTCCGGTTTCCAGCGCTACCGTTCTAATGGAGCTGGCACCATACTGGCCGGTGGTCTCGTAGAGGGTACCGTTATGGAAGAACAGCCCTTGCGTATAGGCATCGGTGCTATGCGGATATTCCTGCACCACTTTTACACCATATTGCTTCACCTGAGCTTGGGAACAAGCACAGCAAAAAAGTCCTAAAAGTATGAGGTGAAATGCTTTCAAACTTTCTTCTTGATTTTCTTTACAGGGTCGCAGGTGAGGCCAATGCCCAACTTGTTAAAGGTTTTTCGGTCTACCTCGCTTAGCATAACCGTGGAGTGAACCTGCGCGCCCGAGAGCTTGGGTAATTGGTCCAGGGCCAGGCGGCTGTTCTCGTCCAGGAGGCTCATCATGGAAATAGCAACCAGCACTTCGTCGGTGTGCAGGCGGGGATTGTGCCCGTGAAGGTAGGTTACCTTGGTTTTCTGGATGGGCGCAATCATGGTTTGCGGAATGAGCTTCACGTTATGGGCAATGCCGGCCAAATGCTTGAGGGCATTGAGGAGCAGGGCGCTGCAGGGACCTAGCAGAGAGCTGGTTTCTCCGGTGAGAATGGTACCGTCTTCGAGCTCCATGGCAGCCGTGGCATATTGGGACTTTTCCAGCCTCTCTTTTGCGGCCACCGTGCACTTTCTGTCGGCCGTGGAAATGCGGGCGCGCTTCATTAGAAGGGAAATCTTGTTTACCTCGCTTTCCGTGCAGCGGCCTTCGGCGAATTTACAGAGAGAGGTGTAGTATCGGCGGATAATTTCCTGGCGGGAGGCTTCGCGGCACACTTCGTCGTCGCTGATACAGTAGCCAATCATGTTTACGCCCATGTCGGTGGGACTCTTGTAGGGGGTTTCCCCGTAGATATCCTCGAAGAGGGCATTCATGACCGGGAAAATCTCTATGTCGCGGTTGTAGTTTACGGCCGTTTGACCATAGGCGTCCAAGTGGAAGGGGTCTATCATGTTCACGTCGTCAAGATCGGCGGTGGCGGCTTCGTAGGCCACATTCACCGGATGCGTGAGCGAGAGGTTCCACACAGGGAAGGTTTCGAACTTGGCATAGCCGGCCTTTACGCCGCGCTTGTTCTCCTGATAGAGCTGACTAAGACAAACCGCCATTTTGCCGCTTCCCGGGCCGGGAGCCGTTACCACCACAAGGGGTTTGGAGGTAACTACGTAGTCGTTTTTGCCGAATCCTTCGTCGGAGTCAATGAGGGCCACGTTGTTGGGATAGCCTTCTATGGTGTGATGATAATAGACGGTAATGCCCATTTGCTCCAGGCGCTTGCGGTAGGCTTCGGCGCTGGACTGGCCGTTGAAGTGCGTAATGACCACGCTGTTTACGCATAGGCCCCGATCCAGGAATTCGTCCCTTAGGCGCAGGACGTCCATGTCGTAGGTAATGCCAAGGTCGTTGCGAATTTTGTTCTTCTCTATATCGACGGCGCTGATGACGATAATAATCTCCAGGTCTTCCTTTAACTGCATGAGCATTTGGAGCTTGGAGTCTGGCTCGAAACCGGGGAGTACGCGGCTGGCGTGATAGTCGTCGAAGAGTTTGCCGCCAAACTCCATGTACAGTTTATCCCCAAAGGCGCCGATGCGCTCCTTGATGCGTTCGCTTTGGATTTTGAGGTATTTTTCGTTGTCGAACCCGAATTTCATGAGAGAGCGTTTTTATTAATCCGGGATACAAAGATAGTGATTTTTTATTACATTTGTGTTTTGGAAAACAAATATAATCTATAGAGTCATGTTAAAAATCAATGTGAAGGGCTGCGAGCCTTTTGTAGATGCCGCCAAGTATACATCCTATGTAAATAAAGCCCTGGACGCCTTTGACGTTCTGGAAAGCGAGAGTGGCGCCGGCAACGACTTCTTGGGCTGGAAGCATCTGCCCTCGGAAACGCCGGAAACTATCCTGGCCGATATTGAGGCCATCAAGGCCGCTTGGGCCAAAAGAGGCGTGGACCTGGTCATTGCCATTGGCATTGGCGGAAGCTATCTGGGTGCCAAATGCGTCATCGAAGCGCTTAGCCACAATTTTTCCAAACAGCTCAAGGAAAAATCGGCCCCGGAGGTAGTGTTTGCCGGCAACAACCTGTCGGAGGAATACCTGGCCGAACTAATGGACCTTGCGGCCCAGCGAAACGTAGCCTGCATTGTGATCTCCAAGAGCGGCACCACAACAGAACCCGCCGTGGCCTTCCGCATAGTGAAGCAATTCATTGAAAACCAATATGGCAAGGCCGAAGCCGCCGTGCGCATTGTGGCCATCACCGACGCCAAGAAAGGCGCCCTGAAAACCCTGAGCACCCAGGAAGGATACAAAACCTTTGTGGTCCCGGACAATGTAGGCGGCCGATTCAGCGTGCTCACCCCCGTGGGCCTGCTGCCCATCGCCGCGGCCGGCCTGGATATCCACGCCCTGCTGGAAGGGGCTCTCAAAGCCGAGAAAGCCCTGGCCGTTAAGCACCCGGAAAATCCCGCGGTGGTCTATGCCGCCATGCGCAATCTGCTGTTTTCCGAGCTGGGCAAGAAGGTAGAGATTTTGGTCAATTATAATCCCAAGCTCACCTATGTAGCCGAATGGTGGAAGCAACTGTATGGCGAATCCGAAGGAAAAGACGGAACCGGCATCTTCCCCGCCAGCGTAAACAATACGGCCGACCTTCATTCCATGGGACAGTTCATCCAGGAAGGCACCCGCGTCATGTTCGAGACCGTCCTGCACGTAGAAAAAGCGCAGCGCAGCGTAGTAATAGAGGCCGATGAGCAGAACCTGGACCAGCTTAATTTCCTGGCCGGCAAACACGTAGAGCATTGCAACCACATGGCCGAACTGGGCACCCGCCTGGCCCACATGGACGGAGGCGTGCCCCAGATTGAGGTGGCTATTGAGAAAGTAGATGCCTATAACCTTGGCACCCTGCTATACTTCTTTGAGTTTGCCTGCGGCATCAGCGCCTATACGCTGGGCGTGAATCCCTTCAACCAGCCCGGCGTAGAAGCCTACAAGAAGAACATGTTTGCCCTGCTGGAAAAGCCCGGCTACGAGGAAGCCACCAAGGCCATCAAGGAGCGTCTGTAAGAGGAAAAAAAGAATGGCGGGGCCGTAAGCCGCTTTCTGTTTTTGAATCTGTCATTTATCTTCGCAACCTACCCCCCGGCATCGGGCGGGCAGCCCTCATCTGCCGGTATATTTGGTCTTGCAGGCCCGGGTACCGTACCCGCCGCATGTTGCCATGAGGCGTCGTGGGCTCTTACCCCACGTTTTCACCCTTACCGGGGTGCAAGCGACCCGTAGGTCTCCCCCGGCGGTTGTTTTCTGTTACAGGTACCTGAAGATTACTCCCCACTGCGCTTTCCGCAGACGGGTGCCCTTCCCTGTGCGGACTTTCCTCAGCATCATCCCGGCTAAAACCGGGATTGGCCGCGACAGATCGTCCCGCCATTCTGGGCGGCAAAGGTACTATTTTTTCCCAAACCAGACAAGCGACTGGGCGCAGAGTTCCGATATGGCCTTCCAGTCACCTGCTTTGATTACCTCCTTGGGGAACAGCTTGGAGCCCATGCCCACAGCCGTTACGCCGCTCTTGGCCCAGGCTGTAAGGTTTTCCTCTGTGGGTTCTACGGCACCGGTGCACATGACCATGGCCCAAGGGAGCGGAGCCAGGATGTTCTTCACGAAAGCAGGACCGCCAACGGTTCCAGCGGGGAATACTTTCACAAGGTCACAGCCCTGCTCCATGGCATGAACTATCTCGGTTACAGTTCCGCAGCCGGGGCTGTATGGAACGCCACGGCGGTTGGCCAGCGGGATTATCTCGTCTACCACGCAGGGGCTTACCAGGAAATCGGCGCCCATCTGGATATACATGGCTGCGGTGGGAGCGTCCAGGAGCGTTCCGGCGCCCAGGGCCATTTCGGGGCATTCGGCCCGCACAAAGGAGATAAGCTGCTCGAATACCTTGTGTGCTCCGTCGCCGCGATTAGTGAACTCGAAGGCACGGATGCCTCCGTCATAACAGGCTTTCACCACTTTTTTGGTGAGCTCTACATCGGCGTTATAAAACACTGGCACAATGCCAGTTGCGCGAATGATACCAATGGTATCGATTTTTTTGAATTTGCTCATAGATTCTTCACTTTGTTCGGAATGACAATTAGCGGGAAACACGGCCGCTGCCGCCGCCGGCCATGAGGCCTTCTACCTCGGCCACGGTGACACGGTTATAGTCCCCGATGATGGTATGCTTGAGGCAGGAGGCTGCCGCGGCGAATTCAATGGCCTGTTGGTCGGTGGGATAGGAAATGAGACCATACAGGAGGCCGCCCATGAAGGAGTCGCCGCCACCTACGCGGTCTACGATGTGGGTAATGTCGTAGCGACGGCTTTGCCACAGGGTTTTACCGTCGTAAAGGACACCGCCCCAAGTATTGTGGTTGGCGTTGATGGAACCCCTTAGGGTAATGGCCACCTTCTTGCACTTGGGGAATTTCTCCATGAGCTGGCGGCAAACGCTCACAAAGGCGGCCTGGTCTATCTCGCCGCCCGTTTTTTCGGCGTCAAAGCCTTCGGGCTTAATGCCAAACTCTTTCTCGGCGTCTTCTTCGTTGCCCAGAATGAGGTCGCAGCCGGCCACCAGGGCGGGCATCACTTCGGCCGCGGTTTTGCCGTATTTCCACAGCTTCTTGCGATAATTGAGGTCGCAGGACACTTTTACGCCCATTTCGTTGGCTATCTGGATGGCTTCCAGGCAGGCATCGGCGGCACCCTGGCTAAGGGCAGGGGTAATGCCGGTCCAGTGGAACCAATCGGCGCCCTTAAGGACTTCCCGCCAGTTTACCATGCCAGGCTTGATTTCCGAGATGGCGCTGTGGGCACGGTCGTACACCACTTTGGAGCCGCGGGCCACGGCACCGGTTTCAAGATAATAGATGCCCAGACGCTCGCCGCCATAGACCACGCCGTCCAGATTGACGCCGAAACCCTTGAGCTCCGAGGTGCACATGTCGGAGATGTCGTTCTGGGGAAGACGGGTGACGAAATGTGCATCTACGCCATAGTTGGCCAGCGAAACAGCCACGTTGGCCTCGCCGCCGCCAAAGGTGGCATCGAACTGATGAGCCTGGCCGAAGCGCAGGTATCCGGGAGTGGAAAGGCGAAGCATGACCTCGCCGAATGTAACTACTTTTGCCATATTGTTTGATAATTTGAAGATTCTCTGATAATGAGTTCCATGGGAACGATAATGGTTTCCTCCGGGGCTCCTGCCAGGAAAGCCTGGGCGGCCTGCCGGCCCATTTCGTAGGGGTTCAGGGCCAGGGAACTCATGGAGGGAGACATGAGGGCGGTAAAACTCTCGTTGGCCGTTCCCACAATGCCGAAGTGCGCCACTCCCCTCTCCTTGAGGGCATCGATGGCCCCCAGCGCACAGAAGTCGCCGGCGCAGTACAGGGCGTCGCAGCCGGCTTCCAGGGCCTGGAGGCAAGCATGGTAGCCGGTTTCCCGCACAATGGTATCGGGATACTCGGGGCCGGGCTGCAGGCCAGCGTCCAGTATGGCTTGCCTGTACCCTTCCAGACGCTCTACATAGGCCTGGGAGCTAATATAGCCGGCCAGCGTGCCAATGTGGCGGAAGCCCTGCTGAAGAAGATGCTGCGTTGCGGCATAGGCGCCCTGATAGTTGTTGCTCACTACTTTTGCACCCGGAAGCTCACTGAACACACGGTCGAACTGCACCAGGGGGATACCGCCCAGCGCCGTGCGCACATGGTCGCAATGCTGCGCATCGATGGCATGGGAAAGCAGCACGCCGGCCACGCGGTTGTTGCGCAGGGTTTGAAGGGCCTGTACTTCGGCGTCGAAGCGTTCGTGCGTTTGGCAGATGAGCACGCTGTAGCCGGCCTGGTTAAGGACAGACTCGGCGCCGCCAATAACGTTGGAGAAGAATTCCCGGTGAATGCGGGGTACCACAATGCCCACAATGTTGGACCTCCCCTTACGAAGGTTACTGGCCATCACATTTCGCTCATAGCCCAGTTCGGCCGCCTTTTTCTCTACGGCTACGCGGGTATCTTCCTTCACACGCGGGCTCCCGCTAAGGGCCCGCGAAACCGTGGAAGGAGTTATTCCCAGTGCCTTGGCTATTTCTGTAATGGTGGTCATTTCGATGCAAAGATACAAACGTTTGCACAAATATCCAATATTTTTTCAAAAAAGGGTTGTAAATTTATACAAACGTTTGTATCTTTGTTGCAGAAAGCAAAAGAAAAATCATTTAACCTTTATATTATTATGGCAAATCTCTTTTCTCTGGAAGGCAAAAACGCCTGGATTACAGGAGCCTCCTACGGCATTGGCTTCAACATTGCCAAAGCATTTGTGGCCGCCGGCATCAAGACCATCATCTTTAACGACATCAACGAAGCCGCACTGCAGCGGGGCCTGGACAATTACAAGGAAGCAGGCATCACCAATGTGAAAGGCTATGTGTGCGATGTAACGGACGAGGTAGCCGTAAAGGCCCTTGTAGAAAAGATCCACAAGGAAGTGGGCCAAATTGACATTCTGGTAAACAATGCCGGTATCATTAAGCGCATCCCGATGCACGAGATGGAGCGCAGGGATTTCCAGCAGGTCATTGATGTAGACCTTGTGGCTCCGTTCATCGTATCCAGCGCCGTGCTCCCGGAAATGATGGAGCGCCGCGAAGGCAAAATCATTAACATCTGCTCCATGATGAGCGAACTGGGCCGCGAAACCGTGAGCGCTTATGCCGCCGCCAAGGGAGGTCTTAAAATGCTCACCCGCAATATCTGCAGCGAGTACGGAGAATACAACATCCAGTGCAACGGCATTGGCCCCGGCTACATTGCTACGCCCCAAACCGCCCCGCTGCGCGAAAAACAGCCCGACGGAAGCCGTCACCCCTTCGACAGCTTCATTTGCGCCAAAACGCCCGCCGGCCGCTGGCTGGATCCCAGCGAACTGGGCGGCCCGGCCGTGTTCCTGGCTTCCCATGCCTCCGACGCCGTGAACGGCCACATCCTTTATGTAGACGGCGGCATTCTGGCCTATATCGGCAAACAGCCCAAATAGTTCTGTCCTATGGCAAAAGTGAACTGCACAGTGCGTCAGGCGTCCAGCAACGCCGACGCAAAACATTATGATACTGAGCGTCTTCGCAAGGAGTATCTGGTAGAGAACATCATGGTGCCCGGAGAAATTAACATGGTGTATTCCATGTTCGACCGCATTATTGCCGGCGGCGCCGTTCCCGTAAACGAAGAACTGGTCCTGGAGGCCCCGGAGATCCTGCGGGCCGAGTATTTCACCCAGCGCCGCGAACTGGGCATCATCAATGTGGGAGGCACCGGCTATGTGAAAGTAGGAGACGAGGAATACGAAATCCCTTACAAGGAAGCCATCTACGTGGGTAGGGGCAACCGCCACGTGAGCTTCCGCAGTGCCGATCCTTCTCACCCCGCCCACTTCTACTTCAATTCGGCCACTGCCCACCGGGAAACCGGCGTGAAGAAAGTGAGCAAGAAGGACGCCGTGGTTATGCATATGGGCTCCCTGGAAGAGAGCAACGAGCGCACCATCAACCGCCTGCTGGTAAAGGAAGTGGTGCCTTGCTGCCAGCTGCAGATGGGCATGACCGAACTGGCTCCCGGCAGCACTTGGAACACCATGCCCGCACACACACACAACCGCCGCATGGAAGTATACTTCTACTTTGAGCTCCCGGACGATGCCGCCGTGTGCCACTTCATGGGAGAACCCCAGGAAACCCGCCACATATGGATGGCCAACGAACAAGCTGTTATTTCCCCTCAGTGGAGCATTCACAGCGCATGCGCAACCCGTAACTACACCTTTATCTGGGGCATGTGCGGAGAAAACGACGACTACAACGACATGGACTGGTGCGCCACTAAAGACCTAAGGTAATGAAAAAGATTCTGTTTTTTGCCAGCCTGCTCCTTCTGCTGGGCAGCTGCGCCCCCAAACCGGAGCAAAAAGTGATGGCCCGCGCCGTTCCGGAACGCGCCGACGACTTTGTGTTCGAAAACGACCTTATTGCCGGCCGATTCTATGGCCAGGCCCTTGAGGGCAATCCCACCTCGCCCGGCCTGGATATCTGGGTTAAACTGCCCGGTGCCCTGGTTGCCAACGACTGGTATGCCCATGCCGTAGAAGATCCCAGCTACTATCACCACAACCATGGCGGCAAAGACTGCTACAAAGTGGCCGTTTCCCTGGGCGGAGGTGCCTCGGTTCCCTTCGTAGACGGAGCGCTTTGCTATCCGGCCACCAATTACCGTTCGTGCGAAGTGGTGCTGCAAGAGCCCGAAAAAGTGGTTTTCACCCTGGACTACCCCGAGTGGGAAGCCGCCGAAGGCCTGCTTGTGAGCCTGCACAAAAAGGTAAGTCTGGCAGCGGGAAGCTATTTCGCCCATGTGGAGGATACTTACACCTTCTCCGGCTCCCCTACCCTTACCGTGGCCGCCGGCTTCAAACTGCACTCAGACCTTGAAACCATTCAGGCTCAGGCTCCCCTTGACAACGAAGGCCGCCTGGCCATCTGGGAAAAGGCATCGGACCAAAGCGTAGAGCCCGAAGACGGCTTTATTGGCGTAGCCCTGGTTTGCCCCGGCGCCCAAACCGCTTTCCTTCCCGAATTAGACCATGCCCTAGCACTCAAGGAAGTCTCCTCTGGAGAACCGCTCACCTACAAGATTGGCTCCTGCTGGTCCAAGGGTAATATCAAAACCGCCGAAGACTGGTTTGCCCTGGTGCAGGAGCAATAACTTTATTGATGTCTTCAAAATGAAAGAGGGCCGCCCATTAACAGGCGGCCCTCATCTTTTAGATTTCTACGGGTTTATACTTGGGAACAAGTAATTTCATGCAGCTCCAGGCAATGAGATAGGCCAGGCCGCAGAAGCAGAACATGATGAAGTAACCGGCAGGCTTTCCTTCAAAGCCCAGGAAGTGGAAGGCTGCGCCCTGCCCTTCGGCATAGGTGAACAGCTGACCGGCCACCCACTGGACAATCATGGAACCCAAACCGCCCGCCATGGCGCCAATACCCGTAATGGTAGCCACGGTGCTCTTGGGGAACATATCTCCCGTGGTGGAGAAAAGGTTGGCGCTCCAGGCCTGATGTCCGGCGCCGGCAAGGCCGATGAGGATGGCCGGCCACCAGGGCGAGTTGAAATGCACGCCCAGCGGCTGGGCCAGCAGTGCCGCCAGCGGGAAGAAGGCAAAGATGAGCATGGCCAGCATGCGGCCTCCGTAGGGATTCATACCTTTTTTCTCTACAAAGAGTTTGGGAAGGTATCCGCCGCCAATGGAAATGACTGTTACAATGAGGTACAGCGTAAAGATGAGTCCCTGACCCAGCGGAGAAGTGGCCGGTGCATGGAACTGATTGCTAAAGTAGGACGGAGCCCAGAACAGGAAGAACCACCACACGCCGTCGGTAAAGAATTTGCCGGCAATGAAGCTCCAGGTTTGCTTGTAGGCAAAGCACTTGAGGAGCGGAATGGTTTTTTCTTCTTCTGTAGCAACCGCAGCCGAAGCAGCCTCAGCGGCATCGTCCTGGTGGATATACTCCAGTTCGGCCTCATTTACGTGCTTGCTCTTTTCGGGCTTGTCGTACATGAAAGCCCAGAAGAACATCCAAATGAAGCCCAGGCCGCCTATGATCACAAAAGCCATCTCCCAGCCAAACTTAACGGCCAGCGGCGGGATGAGCAGCGGGGCTGCCAGGGCACCCACAGAGGCGCCGGCATTAAAGATAGAGGTAGCAAAGGCACGGTCCTTCTTGGGGAAGTATTCGGCCGTTACCTTGATGGCGGCCGGGAAGTTACCGGCTTCGCCCAGTGCCAGAATGCCGCGGCACAGCAGGAACAGGTACACAGAAGTGGTAGAGACCGCCAGCGCTACATTGGAACCTACCTCCACAGCGCGCATGGCAGCTACGGAATCCAGTCCCACGATATGCGTGGTAGCCCAGCCGCAAAGGGCATGCAGGCAGGCGCCTCCCGACCATACGCCGATGGCCACCAGATAGCCCTTCTTGGTTCCCATCCAGTCTACGAACTTACCTGCAAACAGGCAGCAAATAGCATAGAAGATGGAGAAGAAACTGGTAATGGTGCCATAATTGGCATCGGTCCAATGGAATTCCGGCTTAATGAACTCTTCGTAGGTGAGCGAGAGCACCTGACGGTCCAGATAGTTTACGGTTGTGGCCACAAACAGCAGGCTGCAAAGCCACCACCTCCAGTTGGTCATGAGTTTCTTTTGTGTAGACATAGGTATTTAAATAATAGATTTAACTGCTTCACGCATACCCTTTTCCTGAATGAGCGCCAGGTTGGCGGTAAGAAGGGCTGTTAGGCCGGGGATGGCATTGAGGTCTTCGCCCCAGATAAAGGAGTCGGCCAGTACGCCCTGGGCTACCTTGGCAACGTCGCCGGTGGCCCAAAGGTTTTTGAGCAGCTCCATAATCTTGGGGTCGTCGTTGGGTACTATCTCGTCTTCGCCGCGTTTGCCACCCTTATAGTAGGTGCAAATGCCGGCAAGGCCCAGGACCAGTCCCTTGGGAAGTTCTCCCTTGCGCTCCAGATAGGTCTTGAGACCGGGAAGGTCGCGGGTTTTGAACTTGGGGAAGGAGTTGAGCATGATGGAGGTAACGAAATGCTTCACAAACGGATTGCGGAAGCGTTCCATCACATCGGAGGCAAACTTCTCCAGTTCTTCCTTGGGAAGATTAAGTGTGGGAAGGAGTTCGTCGAACATCACTTTGTGCACAAAACGGCCCACTTCCGGGTCTTCGCAGCATTCCTTTACGGTATTTAGGCCAGAAAGATAGCCAACAGGGCTAAGGACGGTGTGGGGGCCGTTCAGGAGCGTTACCTTGCGCTCGTGATAGGGAGCCTCGGAGGGCACAAAGAGCACATTAAGGCCCGCTTTGTCGGCCGGGAATTCGGCAGCTACTTCCTTGGGCGCTTCAATGACCCACAGGTGGAAGATTTCGGCTTTGTCCAGCAGGTTGTCCTGGTATCCTACGCGCTCGCAAAGGGCGGCGGCATTGTCGCGGGGATATCCGGGTACAATACGGTCTACGAGGGTGCTGTACACGCCGCAGGCCTGCTCGAACCAGGCGCTGAACTCGGGGCCAAGATTCCACAGATCGATGTACTGGCGAATGCACTCCTTGAGGTGCTTTCCGTTCTCGAAAATGAGCTCGCAGGGGAAGATGATGAGGCCTTTGCCCATGTCGCCCTTGAAGAACTGCCAGCGATGATACAGCAGCTGGGTTAACTTGCCGGGATAAGAGCTGGCGGGTTTGTCGTCCAGCTTGCAGGCCGGGTCGAAGGCAATACCGGCCTCGGTGGTATTGGAAATGACAAAGCGAATCTCCGGTTGCCGGGCCAGGGCAAGATAGGCGTCAAAATCCTCGTAGGGATTCAGGCCACGGGAAATGACGTCAATGAGGTCTATACTGTCTACGGGCTGCCCGTTCTGCAGTCCCTGAAGATTCAGGTGATACAGGCCGTCCTGCTCGTTGAGCCAACCCACCATACCCTTTTCTATGGGCTGCACCACCACCACAGAGCCGTTGAAGGAGGTTTTCTGATTGGTTTTCCAAATAATCCATTCGATGAATGCACGAAGGAAGTTTCCCTCGCCAAACTGAATCACTTTCTCGGTGTAGCGCTTTGCCTGAGGCGCGCTTGTACGGTTTAGTTTTTCCATGGTTTATGTATTTATAGTGTTACTCCTGTTTTAAAGATGGCAATCTCACGAATGCCATGCTTCTCATTGTTGACGGGCTGCCCGCTGGCTACTTCCAGCACATACTCGATGAAACGCGCCGATACTTCGGCCATGGGCTCACCCTGGGCCAGTACGCCGGCATTGAAGTCTATCCAGGACGGTTTTCCCTGGGCCAGCGGCGTATTGGTTGCAATTTTCATGGTGGGCACAAAACTGCCGAAGGGGGTGCCGCGACCAGTGGTAAAGAGGACTATTTGGCAGCCGGATGCGCCCAGGGCCGTAGAGGCCACAAGGTCGTTGCCGGGGGCTGAGAGCAGATTGAGCCCTTTCACCTGCAGCCGCTGCCCGTATTTAAGGACGTCCCGCACCAGGCTGCCGCCGCATTTTTGCGTGCAGCCCAGACTCTTTTCTTCCAGCGTAGAGATGCCGCCGGCTTTATTGCCCGGCGAAGGATTCTCATACACCGGCATGCCCTGCTTTATGAAGTATTCCTTAAAGTCGTTGATTAACGAAACGGTTTTGTCAAAGGTAGCTTTGTCCTGGCATCGGTTCATGAGGATGGTCTCGGCGCCAAACATTTCGGGCACTTCGGTTAGCACGGTGGTACCCCCTTGCGCTACGATCCAGTCGGACAGGACTCCCAGCAGCGGGTTGGCCGTAATGCCGGACAGGCCGTCGGAGCCGCCGCATTTGAGCCCCACGCGAAGCTCACTCACGGGGACCTCTTCGCGCACATCCTTCGAGGCTACGGAATAGATTTCCTCCAGGCACTTTACGCCATATTCTACCTCGTCCTGCACTTTTTGACAAACGAACATCTTGATGCGCTGCTCATCCACAGGGCCCACCAGCTCACGGAAGGAATCCAGCTGGTTGTTCTCACAGCCAAGAGACACCACCAGCACGCCCCCCGCATTGGGATGGTGCACCATGTCGGCAAGGACGGTGCGGGTGTTCTCATGGTCGGGTCCCAGCTGCGAGCAACCGTAATTGTGCGGGAAAGACACCACGGCATCTACGCCTTCCAGTACAGGATGTTTCGTTTTAAAACGTTCCACTATCTGCTGGCAAATGCCGTTCACGCAGCCCACCGTGGGAATGACCCAAATCTGGTTACGCACCCCCACCTGGCCGTCGGCGCGCCGATAGCCTTTAAAAGTCCTGGGCGAAGGTTTCTCCTGGAGGCCAGAAACGTTCCCTGTGGGCTGGTAGCTATACTCCAGAAGGCCTTCCAGATTGGTCTTGATACAGGAATGATCCACCAGGGAGCCAGCAGGTTTACTGGCCGTAACGTGGCCGATAGGAAAGCCGTATTTAACCACGTTCTCCCCTGCTTTCAGGTCCCGGAGCAGGATTTTATGCCCGCGGGGCACGGCTTCCAGCAAAGACACGCTTTCTACTACCTCGCCGGCCGAAAGGTCCTGTAGGGCCACTGCCACATTGTCAAGGGGATTAATCTTTATAAACTTCATGTTAGAACTGGAAGTAATTCTTTGCGTTGTTATAACAAATGTCTTCTACCATCTGGCCGATGAAATCCATCTCCGAGGCCGGCAACTTGCCACGCTCTACATCCTTGCCAAATACGTCGCACAGAATGCGGCGGAAGTACTCGTGGCGGGGATAGGACACAAAGCTGCGGCTGTCGGTTAGCATGCCCACAAAGCGGGAAATAAGGCCCAGGTTGCTCAGGGAGTCCATCTGGCGACGCATGCCCACTTCCTGATCCAGGAACCACCATCCGCTGCCGAACTGCATCTTGCCGGGGAAGCTTCCGTCGTTGAAGGTATAGGCCATGGTGAGCATCACGGCGTTGTCCTTAGGATTGAGGCAATAAAGGATGGTCTTGGCCAGCTTGCCCTCCTGCGTGAGGCGGTCAAAGAAACGGTGGCCGGCGCTGGCAATATCCAAGTCGTGGATGGCGTCATAGCCGGTATCGGCACCCACCTCGGCGAACATCTTGGTGTTGTTGTTGCGGATAGCGCCGATGTGGAACTGCTGGGCCCAACCGGCCTCGGCGTCCATAACGGCTTGGTCGTGAAGGAAGGCGCTGCGGAATTTCTCCAGTTCGTCGGCGCTGGGAGCAATGCCGATGAGCACCTTCTTGAAGATAAATTCTATCTCCACTTCTTTGTACGGAGCGCTATAGAAATTCTCCAGGCCATGGTCGGAGAGCTTGCAGCCCATGGAGGCAAAGAAGTCGTGGCGCTTCTTAAGGGCATCGCAGAGGTCGGCGTAGGAGTCAATCTCCATATTGGCAGCCTCTCCGAGTTGCTGCAGGTAGGCTTTGTAGGTCTTGGGGTTCTCGATGGCCATGGCACGGTCGGGGCGCCAGGCGGGAATAACCTTTACGCCGAAGGGATTCTCCAGAATCATCTTGTGCCAGCGAAGGTCGTCGGCGGGGTCATCGGTGGTGCAAACCACCTTCACGTTAAACTTCTTGATGAGCTCCTGGCCGCGGAATTCGGGCGTGGCCAGTTTGGCGTTGCATTCTTCGAAGATTTCACGCGCTGTGGCGGGGCAAAGGAGTTTGTCTATGCCGAACACACGCGAGAGTTCCAGGTGGGTCCAGTGGTACAGAGGGTTGCGCATGGTATAGGGAACTGTCTCGGCCCATTTCTGGAAGGTTTCCCAGGAGCTGTGCTTGCCACCGGTAAGATAATCTTCGCTAACGCCGTTGGCCCGCATGGCGCGCCACTTATAGTGGTCGCCGTAGTGACCGTCTACCAACCACAGCTGCGTAATGTCACGGAACTGGATATTCTGGGCAATTTGCTGCGGCACCAGGTGGCAATGATAGTCGATGATGGGCATTTTCTCGGCGTGCTCATGGTAGAGCTTGCGAGCGGTCTCCGTCTGGAGCATGAAATCTTTGTTAATGAATGTCATAGCGCAAATGGTTTTTTTTGTTTTGTGGAAGAGAGTCGGGGTATCACCCCCGGCTCCCTTAAATAAGTTTACTGGTTAATGTAGTAAATGTGATAGAAGCACAGACCGTTTCCAACAGAATAAACTGCCACGCGGCCGGCGCCAGTCACTTCGAATTCCAGCTCATGGGGACCATCTTTTTTGGCATAACCACCAGGCTGGGCATCCAGCTGCGTACCGTCCAGAGCTACCGCCACCAAACGCGTGAGGTCAGCAGTATCACCCGTCTGGGAGGCCCAAACCTTAACGGTACCGGCAGCAGGAGCGTCAAACTGGAAGGCACGCTTGGTAGCCGATCCGGCGCCGCCCGTCTGGATGAAGTACACTCCTTCAGTGGCGTTATACTTGATGCTGCCGCCGCCGGCAACAATATCCAGGCCGTCCACGCCAAAGGTGGCGGGAGTCTCGTTTGTGTTAATCTTGGTAAAGTTGGAGCCAAAGGCCGTTACCCAAGCGGTGTCGGAGAAATTCCAGTCGTACTCCACTACAGCTGCGCCACCCGTGGTGTAGGTAAACTCAAACTTGTAGAAGCACAGACCGTTTCCAACAGAATAAACTGCCACGCGGCCGGCGCCAGTCACTTCGAATTCCAGCTCATGGGGACCATCTTTCTTGGCATAACCACCAGGCTGAGCATCCAGCTGCGTACCGTCGAGAGCTACCGCCACCAAACGCGTGAGGTCAGCAGTATCACCCGTCTGGGAGGCCCAAACCTTAACGGTACCGGCAGCAGGAGCGTCAAACTGGAAGGCACGCTTGGTAGCCGATCCGGCGCCGCCCGTCTGGATGAAGTACACTCCTTCAGTGGCGTTATACTTGATGCTGCCTCCGCCGGCAACAATATCCAGACCGTCCAGTCCAAAGGTGGCGGGAGTCTCGTTGTTATTAATCTTGGTAAAGTTGGAGCCAAAGGCCGTTACCCATGCAGGGTCTGAGAAGTCCCAGGTGAGGGTTACCTCTACCGGGGCGTCACCGCCCTTGGGCTGAATGGCGAAGGAAGCCGTACCAGGCTCGGAGGCCAGGTAATAGATGTCATCCTCACGGGGTAAAGCCTGGACAGAAACGTTGTACAGGCCGGACTTGAGGGCTGCAACATCTTCGGCGGCCACGGTAAAGCTTAGCTCGGTTTGGGCAGGCTGGGCCTTCTTGTTGAATATCACTTCGTAGCTGGCGGCCGCATCTACAGCTTCCCAGGTAACCGTAATGGCGCTGGCATCTCCCTCGGTGAGGGTAACAGGCTCAATGACGGGTTTGGGAGTAGCGAGAATACGGTTTCCGGCCAGTACATCCTCGCTCCAAGCCAGCTTCTTGAGGGAAATGGCACCTGTTGCATAGATGTAAACGGTAGCTTCACCGGTAACCTTGGGGATAAGCACCTTCTGCACTTCGCTGTTATTCGGAGTCATTACACCGCCCTTGACGGCATAGCCGCTTTCGTCAAATACAGATACAACTACGGAGGAGGCTCCGCCGGCAGCCACCAGCATATCCACAGAGCCGGCGGTGTTTACCTTGAAGGAGAGATACCCTTCTGTGGGCTGTCCTTTCTTGGAAAGAACGCTGGCCGACAGGAAGGAAATGCCACCGTCGGCTTTTAGGGGCGTAGCCTCGGTACCAACCAGGAGGAGTTCGTCGCGCACGCGGCTGTTCTTCACCTCACCGGCAAAGAGCGAAGCATCCTGCAGATTCCAGGTGTGAGGTCCTTCCAGGGCATGCTGGGTAAGATCTTCTTCCTTCTCTACATAGGGAATCCACCACTTGGAGGCGCCGGCGTTGGCCGCAATGACATCGGTGTTGGCCAGCTGGAAGAAGTTTCCTTTGGAATTGTAGCAAGGATCGGCGTTGAGCTCGGTGAAACCGGCAGCTGTAGCGCTCACTACGGCAAAGAAGGCATCACCGTGTGCAAAGCTAAAGTTATCCTGGGCAGCCAGGGTAGGAACTACCGTGAGGCTGTTATCCTGGAACAGATGGCAATACTCCAGCCACTTGCCGTCACCGCCCTTGCCCTCGGCGTCGGGGGTATCCTCATAGAGGAAGACATTCCGCTTCAGGGACATGTTGGTAGGGATACGGATGGCAAAAATACCACGGTTATTGCTGTTGCTAATGGTAGAAACGTTCTTGATGGTATTGTTTTCAATTACAATCTGTCCGCAGGTAATGTTGGCGCTATCCTCGGCTTGGTCGCCCAGACGCAGGAAGGTGCGAATGCCGTCATAGATGGTGCAGTTCACAACCTGGATGGACTGGATGGCGGCATGGGTGTTCTTGCGGAAGTCCAGGCAGTCGCCAGCCATGGCCGCAGCCATATTGTAAATGTCACAGGAATCGAAGACGATATCGCCCACGGTGAGAAGATCGCCGGCTCCTGTCTTATTGTTGTAGAACAAGCCGGCTTTGAAGGCGGTAATCTCGCAGTTGACAAACTTCACGTCGCCAAGGGTGGTGGCTCCGCCCGTGTAGTTTACCAGGTGGTTGTGACCGGCCTGGTCGTCGAACTTGATGTTCTCGCAGTAGATGGAGGAGCCTTCGGCCACAGTGGAAGACACCTCAAAGGCACCCACAATCACGGGCTTGTTGCCACTTCCATCCATCTCTCCCACAATCTTCACGCTACCAGCGGGCTTGGCAGTACCCAGCGTATAAGGAGAGCCCGCCATGGTGAGGTAAATCTCACCGCCAGCGGCCACGTTGGACACCAGCTCTTCTGAGGTGGATACCTGCGTCATGGTGCCGGGCTGGGCAGCCGTCCAGACATCTACAGCGCCACGGGATGTGCTCATGTAGAAAAGAACCAGCTGATACTCGGTCGATGCCTCCAGGCCTTCGACGGTAGCGGCAGCAGCCGTTGCCTGGGCCGCGCTCAGATCCAGCTTCACTTCCTCGCCGCCTTTGACAGGACGTGCGCTGATGTGCGTCACTTCCGTATAGTCCTCAATCTCATTGGACCAGCTAAGGGAAATGGAGGAAGCTGTGCGGCCAGTCACTTCCAGGAACAGGTTATCCTTCACCGCATAGGTACTCACATGACCGTCGTACACGGCCACCTTGGACAGGGAGCTTTCAATCTTTGCACCCTCTGCGTCCACTTTATAGGCCTGAACGGTAAACCAATACTGCTCGTCGGCCGTAAGGCGCGTGGTAAAAGGAACCTGGGTGGGCTCCAGTTCCCAACTGTCTTTTTCTTCAGTTAGCGCTTCGTCGGTATAGACCACCAACTCGTATGCATCGGCATCCTTGTTCACCGTCCAGGAGAAGGTTACAAAATCACCTGTGGTCACGTCCACTTTAGCCTGCAGTTTCTGCGGCTCCATGCAACGGGCCAGCGAAAGCTGGGTAATTTCTTCAAACTCCTTCTTGGCGCAAGAGGAAAGCACGACGGCAGCGGCCAGAATGGCCTGCGCTACTTTCAATATATTCTTGTATTTCATAATGCGTCAGAATTAAATGCTGTCGTAACCGTAATCGTTCTTGATGGTGCCCTGACTGTTGGTCATTGTATCGTTGAAGATGGGCCAGAACATATACTGGTTGGGATCTTTGGCATAAAGGCCTTCTACCAGATCGTCGTACAGGCCGGAAGGAGCGCCTTTCTCGTCCACTAGCTTGGTAATGTAACCGCTCTTCTTCTCCCAGGCACCGGAGGGTGCGGTGGTTTCGCCGGTAAAGCCCCAGATGGTAATGGCGCCGCCGTCTACCTGATAGTAAACGTCGCCGGTAAGGACACCTTCCTTCTTGATGCCGTTCACGCCGGCATATTTTCCAGTAAGGGTGCGGAACTCTTTCATGTCGGCAATGGCCTCGTCCATCTTTTCCTTGAGCAGGTTCCAGCGAATGAGGTCGAACTTGCGGGTCATCTCGCCGCAGAACTCGAGCGCACGCTCATCCACAATGGCGCTGAACATCTCGTCTTCGCCGCCAATGGCATCTACGTAGGCCTCGGCAACGTCGTCGTGACCCTTGAAGGCGCGTTTTCTCACTTCCAGGAGGTAGTCCTTTGCCTCGGACAGCTGGCCCTGGGCATTGGCAAGCTCGGCGGCCATCAGAAGAATGTCGGCGTAACGCATCACGACAGGCTTTATACCGTCGTCGTTGCCACCGGTGTAGGGCTTCTTATTCATCCACTCGAAGCGATATTTGCCGAAGTACCATTTGTGGATACCGGCCAGCTCGGGTTCGTCGTCGGCGTTCCAGCGCCAGTTCACGCAGGTAATGTCGCGGCGCACATCCAGGGCGTCATATTTGAACCACATGGTGGGAACCGGGCCGGCATCACCGCCACGGGTAATGGTGGGACCACCGGCGTAGCTGGAGCCTTCCGAGCGAACGGCAAAGGTATAGTTCCAGCGGCCACGGCCGTCAGAGAACGGAATTACGAACAGGGGCTCGTTGCCGGGACCTGCCACCAGGTTGTCCATGTTGCTCTGGGCTTTCCACAGGGTTTCAAAATCCTGCAGGCTTGCGCTTCCCGAGTGGATGGCCTGACGAAGATAGGCAAGAGCCTTGGGATAAAGGACACTCTTCTGAAGCTTGGGGTCGTTGGAAAGGCGAATGGTACCCGGGTCACCGGTTCCTTCCATGCCGTCATCGGGACGAATGGCATAACCGGAGGCCATGAGGGCAATGCGGGCATAAAGGCCCTGGGCGAACATCTTGTTCACGCGGTCGGTGCGGGACACGGTGGCATTGGTGCCGGGATAAGGCAAATAAGGGATGGCCTCTTCCAGGTCCTTCAGCAGTTGCTTAAAGATGACGTCGCGGCTCGATTTGGGCAGATAAATGCTTTCGCTGGTTACACTCTCAAAGCGGGCGGGAACGTCTCCCCAGGCACGCACAAGGTCGTAGTAGAGCAGGGCCCTTAACGTGAGGGCTTCGCCCAGTAAATAGGCCATATCCTGCTTACTTTCGGGCTGGCCGTATTCACGGATGCCCTCGATGCACAGATTGGCGCGCTCGATGGCCTCATACATCTTGGCAAAGGGACCGTTGGCCAAATTGAGCTGACCGTTGTTGGGCAGCAGGCTATAGGCGGCAATCTGGTATTTCTCGTCCGTGGGTTTGAAAGTGTTGTACCACTCAATGTCGCTGTTCAGGCCAATCCAGGGCAGATAACGTCCGCGGTAGGAGTTGGTCTCGCCGAAGGATTGCTCTATGGCAAACAGCGCATTCTCGGTGAGAGAGTAATTGGAATAGATGGTAGCGGCGTCAAAGGTAGACGGGGACTCGCTATCCAGGAATTTCTGACAGGAAACTGCGGAAATGGAAACCAGCGCCGCAGCGAGGATATATTTCATAGATGTTTTCATAGCTCGGGCCTCCTTTTATCTGTTGCTGCGTTTTCCGAAGGAAAGATTAATACCGGCTACAAAACCAATGCTCTTGGGGTAGGCCGAATAGTCTACACCGGGAGTGAGCGGAGTCTGGCGGCGGGTATCCACCTCGGGATCGTATCCGGAGTACTTGGTGAGGCAGAAGAGATTGGTACCGGTAACGTAGATGCGAACTTTGTTCAGGTACACTTTCTCGGTGAGTTTCTCGGGGAGGGTGTAGCCGATGGTAGCGCTTTGCAGACGCAGGAAGGAAGCATCCTCCACGGCCCAGTCGGAGAAGACGGCGTTGCCGATGGCAGGGTTCCACATGGTCTTGCCGGCATTGAGGGTACGAAGTTCCTCGGCGTCGGTGATTAGCTCGCCGGTTTCCCAGTTCACATTGGTCCAGCGCTTGTCCACGTCCATCATGTTAATGAGGTTGCGGTTGTGGAACTTACGGGAGCTGGTGAACTCAATCTTGTTGGCATTGTACACCTGGTTGCCTATCATGAAATTGAAGTTGGCACCAAAGTCAAAGCCCTTGAAGTAACCCGACAGCGAGAAACCGCCGGTAAAGTCCGGGCTGGCATTGCCAATCACGGTACGGTCGGCCTTGGTCACTTTACCGTCGTCGCCCACCAGGTCCTTGTACTTGGGAGCACCGGGACGCATATAGTCGGCGCCAATAAGCTCCGAGCAATCGACTACGCCTTCGTTGAGCACCCATTTGGTGCCATTCCAGGTGAAGTCGTCCACGGTGTACATGCCGTCACTCACGTAGCCGTACATGTTGCCCAAAGGCTGTCCTACCTGCACAATGTAGTCGTCGCCAATCTCGGAGGAAGCCCAGTACGACTGTGCCGTAATGGATTCCAGGCCACCCAGGTCGGTGACTACATTCTTATTGTAAGCGATATTGCCGCCCACATTCAGGGAGAAGTCTTTCTTCTGGATAATGGGCATGTTCAGGGTGAGTTCCACGCCGCGGTTGCGGGTCGATCCCACATTCTGGTATTGGGTATCGTATCCCGATCCGGGGATGGGGAAATTAATGAGCAGGTTCTTGGTGTCGTTCTGGTACACTTCCACGCTACCGCTGATGCGGCTTTGCAGCACGCTGAAGTCCAGGCCGATATTGTGGGTGTAGGTGGTTTCCCAGGTGAGGTCCGGGTTGTTCATGACTTTACCGGCCGTGAAGATATTCTGGGTGTTGGACAGCCAGGTGGTGTTGGAAGAAGCATACTCCTTGAGCAGCTGGCCCGAAGGAATGTTGTTGTTACCGGCAGTACCAAAGCTGTAGCGCAGCTTGAGCTGGTCCAGCCAGCCGTGGGTGGCCTCCATGAAGGACTCGTTGGAAACGGTCCAGGAAGCGGCGGCCGAAGGGAAGAAACCCCAGCGGTGTCCGCGGGCAAACTTGGAAGAGCCGTCGGCGCGCAGCGTTACGCCCAGGGAGTAACGGCGCTTGTAGTCGTAGTTGGCGCGGCCAAAGAACGAGAGCAGTTTGTCGTCCGGGGCATAATAGTTATTGGTGCTTGTGGGCGTACCGGAGGCCATGAAATTCCAGGTCATGTCGGCGTCGTAGAAAGTGGGGAAAGCATTGACCAGATTACTGAGCGTGTTGCTCTGTGTAATGGTCATTTCCTCACCAAGCAGTGCGGTAAGGCTGTGATCTTCGTTTTTAAGGATGTTGGCGAAGTCGAAGTTGAGGGTGTTGGTATTGCGATACCGGGTGCGGAAGATTTCCTTATGCGTGTTGATGGGCTGCCCGGGATAGGCGGCGTCATTGGCTACGGCATAGGTGGTAAGGCCATAGAAACGGTCGTCGGCCTGCCTGTAATCTTCCAGGCCTCCTTCAATCTTGAGACGCAGGTTGTCCACGATTTCCCAGTTGAAAGCCGCATTGGCGTTCCAGGTGGTGCGAATGCGCTTCATGTCGTTGTCGGCCACGCTCTGAAGCGGCGGGGCGTTGTCGCCGTAGTCTTGCTCCAAGTCGGAGTCGGTGGAAGTGCCGGACACGGGAATGGGTGCATAGGAAACGGCATGTTTGAGACGGCCGTTACCGGAATTGGTGCTGCGGGAAGTACCACCCTCTCCAATACTGTTCACCGCACCGCCCCGCACATAGATACGGGAGAAACGCACGTTGGCGTCGATGCTGGTGGTCTTGGAGGTCTTGAAATTCCCCTTGAAATTAAGGTTGTCACGGCTGTAGTTGGACCCCATCATGATGGCTTTTTCTCCCATGTGGGCATAACCCAGGGTCCAGTTGTAGTTTTCGCCGCTGCCAGAAATGGAAGCGTCGGCGCTGAAGTTGGAACCGGTGTTGCCGAAGATGGCATCTACCCAGTCGTTGGTGGCCAGACCCGTGTACAGGTCAATGTCATTGAAAGAGCCAAAGTAGGGCGTGTAGTCGTTGCTCACTTTGTCGCGGATAGCGGCCAGTTCGTACTGGAACTTTACGAAGTTCTCGGAGTCCATGACCTGGATGGCGCTCTTGTTGGTCATCCATTTAAGACCGTAATAGGTGTTTAGTTTCACCGATACCTTCTGGCCTTTTTCGGCGCTCTTGGTGGTAACAATGACTACACCGTTGGCACCACGGGAACCGTAGATAGCCGTAGAGAAGGCGTCCTTGAGAACGTCGATGGAAGCAATTTCCGAGGAGGAAATGTCGTTGATGGATTCCACGGGGAAACCGTCCACAATGTACAGCGGGCTGTTGTCCTGGGTAATGGAGCTGCCGCCGCGCACGCGAATCTTGATGTCGGCGTCGGGGTCGCCTTCCGTGGTAACCACAGAAACGCCGGCCATCTTACCGGAGAGGGCCTGGGACACACTGGTCACGGGCTGCTCCGTAAGTTTGTCGGAGCCCACAGACGAGACCGAGCCCAGGAGGTCGCGCCGCTTTACGGTGGCGTAACCCACTACCACTACCTCGTCGAGGAAGGTCTGATCGGAGCGGAGGACCACATTGATTTCCGTTTGCCCGTTAATGGCAACGGTTTGGTCGGCCAGTCCGATGAAGGAGAAAACCAGGTTCACTGCATCGGAGGGAACGGTGAGGACATAGTCGCCGTCAATGCCGGTAATGGTGCCCAGGGTGGATCCTTCCACCATGACACCCGCCCCAATGAGGGGTTCACCGGACTCGTCGGTTACGATACCTTTTACGGTAGTCTGGGCCGACAGCGACCATCCAGCGCCCAGGCAGAGAACTGCAAGCATGAGTTTCTTTGCTAGACTTTTCATGGATTGGTTAATAGTTAATTGGTTATAGAAATAAATATTAGAGAATGACGTACTCTCCGGCGGCATTGCCGCCTGCTACGATATCTTTAACAAGATAATGAAGGTACATTTCCAGGTTGGTGTAGCGCTTCTGGGCATCCAGGAAGAAGCCGAAGGCATCGGAGGCTTTCATTTTGTCCAGGCCGAAGGCTTCTTCGAACCAGTCGGGCATGCCGTCGCCGTCTGAATCCTGAGAGGGCGTTCCGCTGTACTGCGGCCATCCCCCTACATCGGTCTGGGTATCGATAAGGCCATTGGTAGAGCCCTTTGAGCCTTCGTAGGTGTAGGTCTTGTTGCGGGTTTCATCGGCCACACGCACATCGACCCCATCGCGCTTAATGCTGGCGCCGGCATAGTCCAGGACAGCAGTATAGGCATCCTGTGCGCTTTGCAGGCATACGTAAGTGGGCAAGGCGGCGTAGGCGAAACGCTCCATGGCCTTAATCTCTTCAATTTGGCTGGGCGAAGCCGTTGTGCCAGCCCAGTTATCGGCCGACAGGCCTTCGTTGTCGTCCATCACATTACCTGTCATGTAATAATGGCCGGGAACAATGGTAGAACAACCTGTTTTTGCCGTGCAATTGTCGCAGGGTTTGATCCAGGGATTGAGGAAGCGCACCTTATCTTTGGTCGTGGCCGGACCGGGCTTGTAATAATTGTTCACAATATTATACTTCCGGTACTCGTTGTCGGTGTTGGCACTTTCGCCGCCGTAGGTACCGTCGGCGCCCCAGTTATAAATAACGTTGTTGGCCAGCGTTACAGGTCCCTTAAGGGTGGACACGTAATCGTGGTCAAGCCGGGGGTTACGGCTGTCGTGGTGGGCCAGTAAGTTGTGGTGATATGTGGCGTTCTCTCCGCCCCAGATGCCGCCGTAGCCGTGTTTCCCTTTTCCGTGAATAGAATTGCGAAGGCTCTCGGAAAGGATACACCACTGCAGGGAGAAATCGGTCATTCCGTAAAACGTTCCACATTCGTCGGTACTCCAGGAAAGAGAGCAGTGGTCTATTATTATTTTGCTAAGGTCGTTGTTTCCCGTGTAAAGGTTCATCGCATCATCGGCTGAACTCTTTTCGTCCCCCATCCTGCAGCGGATGAAACGGATAATTACATTGTTGGCATTGATGCGCAGCGTGTAGTTCTTGAGGCAAATGCCGTCGCCGGGAGCTGTCTGGCCGGCTATAGTGATATCGCCCTCACCATTATCTTCTTTACCCTTTTCTATCTTAAGGTCTGATGCCAATTCAATAATACCAGCCACATCAAAAACAATAGTCAAAGGCCTGACCAGCTTTCCATTTTCCTTAAACCCTTTAATTCCATAACGAAGGGAACCTTCCCCGGAATCATTCAGATTGGTAACATGGTACACCTTTCCTCCCCTTCCGCCGGTAGTGTACATGCCGCCGCCCTGGGCACCAGGGAAGGCGCGGGCCACGCCGTCTTCTTCGGCCTGGGGAATACCCAGCTTGGCATAGGTTTCGGCCGAAGCGTGCGAGTCGGGATCCTCCTCCTCACTCTCCCCTGCCGTACGGGCGTCTATCCAGGTATAGGCCGACGCTCCGGCTGCGCTCACAGCCTTCACGCCAAAACGATAGTCCGTTGCCTTGGAAAGCCCGTCGACGATGGCGCTACGATTCTTAGTGGCCCCGTTTTTCACTTCCTCCCCAGCCTGTGTGAGGGTCCATTCATAGGACGTAGCTCCACTAACAACGTTCCACTTGAATATGAGCGTGGTTTCCGTTGTCTCCCCATGAATGACCAGGCCATCGGGGGCTGAAGGCGTAGAAGAAGTGCCTTCCGGTTCGCTTTTGCCGGTGCTGCCGCATGCGGCAAGCAAAAGGGCAAAGAGGGTAATCAGATACATTTTTTTCATAACATTTCGTATTCCAGTGCAGCCCAGATAAGGGGTCCTATGCCCTTGGGGTCGTTGCTGCGAATGGGTTCATTAATATAATAGGTATAGTCTCCGCTGCGGTTTTGCTTGCCACCCAGGCCGGCCACTTCGCAGCATTGGTTAAGGGAAACCAGTCCGTCCTGGTCTTTGGTTACGAAGGTACTGATGAGGGACTCATAGGCCTCTTTGGCGCTCTCCAGCCCCTGCAGATACCCAAGACGCACGCCTTTGAGCCAGGCATAGACAAACATGGCGCTGGCCGTAGCTTCCAGATAGTTCCCTTCCCGGTAGGGCTGGTCCAACACCTGGAACCACATGCCAGTGCGGGTATCGGCGTAAAGCGGCAGGGTGCCATAAATGGATTTTAGCAGGCCGATAAGGGTATCCTGGTACTCGCTTCCCTGCGGAAGAAGCGGGGCTACGTCGCAGAGGGCCATCACATACCAGCCCAGGGCGCGTCCCCAGGCATGTGCGCTTTGTCCTGTTTCGGGGTTGCACCAGAACATGCTGTGGGAGGAATCCCAGGCATGGCGCAACAATGCAGTGGAAGGGTCGAACGTGTGGTCATAGACCGTTTGGAACTGATGTGCAATGTCGGCATAGTTGGCCTCCTGCTGCAGGCTGTCGGCCACAAAGCGCACCGTGTACTGGGCATAGAATGGCTGCGCCATATATAGACCGTCCAGCCACATCTGGTTAGGATAGATGGCCTTGTGCCAGAAGCCGCCTTCCGGGGTGCGGGGCTGGCTTTGCAGCTGGCTGTACAGACTGTCCATGGCAGCGCGGTATTTTTCCTTGCCAGTAAGGTCGTACAGATCAAAAAGTGTGCGTCCCGGACAAATGTGGTCGGTGGAGTAATTGCTCTTCTTATACTTGTAAATGACACCGGCCGAGTCAATAATGGCGTCGTACCAGGCATCTACGTACTCCAGGACAGTTGTATTGGTTTTACCCGCCTGGATGTATTGGTCCAGCATGGCTTTAAGCTCCAGGCCCGTTGTATAGTTCCATTTGAGTTTTCCCTCCAGCCCGTCTATGTACGAGGCTTCCGGGCATCGGGTCATTTCGCTGCGAACCACCTCCTGCGACAGGGGAACCCTGGCCGTGCAGGCCGTCAAGGCCCAAACCGTTAATATGCAAAACAGATTTCTCATTTGTTGTTATATGGATTCCAAACAATGCCGTCCTGGCTTTGATACATTACCTTCTCGAAGCTATATTCCAGGGCCTGCTGCTCACTAAGCTGCCTGCTCCAGTAAACGCGCGGTCCCCGTGCTCCCGGCCCATAGTTCTGGTACTCGGCGTAATAGGCGTTTTCCTTGGTATTGGGTTTGCCGTCTTTTTCCCAATCGTGCCATCCTTCCGGGAGAATGTGGGCGCCCAGATAGCAGTGAATGAAAACGGTTTTGGCCCAGGCACCCCAGGGACGGCCCAGATAGCACTGCGTTACTCCTTCATCGGCCGTTAGCGTGCAATCCTTGAATACGTAACCGTACTTCTGGCCCTCCAGCGTACTGGCGGCCGTAATGTAACTGTTTTTCTTGCTGTGGATGGTGCAGCCCTCGAAATAGGCGATGGAAGGGCCGAAGATAAAATCGGTGGTGCCTTCTATGTAGCAGTCTTTAAAATAGTTTCGCTTGATGCCGCCGTTTTTCCCATAGCGGCCATAGGTATAGAGAGTATCCTGGTTACCAAGGAAACGGCAGCGGTTGAAGAAGAGAAAATCTCCGTCGGTGAAAACGGCCACCGCCTGGCCGATGGACTTTCCTTCGCCGGCCGAATTTTCGAAGGTTAGGTCTTCGAAGGTGATATAACTGGCATGGATGTATAGGCTGGCGCTGCCCGACGTGCCGATGGGGAAATCCCGGCCGGGCCAGTTTTTCTTGGCATACTTGTCAAACGTAAGGACCGTTTCCCTGGCATCTTCCCCTTTGAAAAGCACACGGAATTTGGTATGGGGAATGGAGATTTCTTCTTTGTAAACGCCTTTTCTAATGAGAACCCGTGTAATCTCCTTATGACTGTAGGATGGAATGGCGTTCACGCCTTCCTGAACGGTAAGGTAGTCGCCGTGGCCGCTGGCCGATACAACTATATGATAGTATTGAAGGTGGGCGGCAAGTTCCGGGATTTGAGAGCGAATGGCGTCACATACCAGTTCCGTCACTTTACGGGCGCCCGCGGCCACGGTGTGCGTGTTGTCGTCTTTACCGGTAGAAATCATGAAATAGGCCTTGGAGGGCTCGTTGCCAAGAGCCTCCAGCCAGTCCAGGCTGCTGGTGGTAATGTCCAGAAGCGGCACGTTTTTTTCCTGGGCCACAGCCTTCATGGCAGCGGGATAATCCTTGTGGCAGTCCCTGTCCAGGCGGCCGTCCTTGAACCAGCGGCGCGCTACCGGTGTAAGGAGCACCGGATGTCCTCCTTTTTCCCGCACACCGTCTACAAAAAACCGCAGGTTGTCCTGATAGGCGCCCCAGGCGGCGGCATAGCGCAAAGTGTCCTTTTCTTTGGCATCGTTGTGGCCGAACTGGATAAAGACATAATCTCCGGGCGCAATGGCCTGGTACACTTTGTCCCAGCGGCCTTCGTCCATGAAACTCTTGGTGCTGCGCCCGTTCTTGGCGTAGTTGACTACCAGCACATCCTGGTCCAGGAAATTCTGGAACATCATGCCCCAGCCACGTTCAGGGCCTTCTTTGGAAAGGTTTTTTTCGGCCATGGTGCTGTCGCCCATGAGGTGAATGGTAAAGGAGCTGGCAAGCAGCCACACACCGGCAAGGAAGATAAGCTTTTTCATTACAGGAGTTTTCCGTTTACAGTCACGTTCTGGTAGGTTATATTCCGGGCGCCCTGAACCTCCACGCCCTTACTGGCTGTGAACTCGCAATCATGGAAGGCTACGTTTTCTAAAGGGAGTTCCGGCAGACCATTAATATATATAGCCTTTTTGGCCCCACTGCACAACAGGTTGGAAAAATGGAAGTCCCGGAACTGAGGGGTGGTCTCGTCTACTGCCGGAAGGGTTTCCTCAGAAGGAGCTGCTTGTTGGGCAGCGCGCTCTGTAGCCGAAACGCCGGAATAGTACAGATTGAAAGCCACGGCTTCGGCTGCAATGTCTTTCATGTAAATGTGGTCGGCCCAGATATCCCGCACCAGGCCGCCTCGCCCGCGGGCACTCTTGAAACGAAGGCCTACGTCGGTTCCTATGAAGCGACAGCCGCTAACCCAGATATTGTGGGCGCCGCCGCTCATTTCGCTGCCAATCACAAAACCACCGTGTCCGTGGTAAACCGTGCAGTCTTTGACAATGAGGTTGCTGCAGGGAATGCCGTGGCGACGTCCGTCCTCATCTTTGCCCGACTTCACGCAAATGGCATCGTCGCCTACGTCGAAGCTGGAGCCCACCAGCACCACGTTTTGGCAGGACTCTATATCGATGCCGTCCCCGTTGGCCGAGTAGTGCGGGTTGCGAACGGTAATGTTTTTTATGGTTACGTGGCTGCACCAGAGCGGATGCAGGTTCCAGCAGGGTGAGTTTTGGAAAGTGACGCCTTCCAGCAGCACGCGCTCGCAGCCCCGGAGGCTCACCATGACGGGCCTGAGGAAGGTTTTGATATACTGCTCGTCTAAATTGTCGGCCGGCTTGTTAAGGGTACCGGCAGTGGCACGGGCGGCTGCATAGCCTTCGTCGGGGAACCACACCTTGCCGTCTTCCGAGAGTACGCCGCCCTTTTTAAGGATTCTTTTCCACTGATCCTCCCCTACCTTACGTTTTTTCACCTCCCGCCAGGCGTCCCCGCTGCCGTCGATGACGCCATTTCCCGTGATGGCAATGTCTGTAGCGTCCTGGGCATGGATGGGAGACAGGCAGCGCCGAACATCCAGGCCTTCGAAATTGGTGTCTATGATGGGATAAAGGTCCTGCTGGGCCGAGAACACAATAATGGCGTTCTGGGCCAGATGCAGGTTGATATGACTCTTGAGTTCAATGGGACCGGTGAGCCAGATACCGGCAGGAACCTCCAGCGTGCCGCCGCCCTTTTGGGAAAGGGCTTCGATGGCCTGGGCAAATGCCTCTGTGTTTAGTACTACGCCATTTCCCACGGCGCCAAAGTCTGTGAGAAGAACCGAGTGGGATGGAATAAGGGGCTGCTGCACCTGAGGCATATCAAAGGGAAGGCCTTCGTAAAGGGCATCCTTTTCCCCGCAGGAAAGGACAAGGGAAAGAGAGCAGAGAGCGAGCAGTTTAAAGGCTTTCATTGGCTTTAGTGTATAGTATTATGCGTGCAAATATAGAACAAATTTTTGAATTTCCGTTACCGTGCACGGAAATCTTGTCAAATAAATATTTTTAAGAAGTAAAATCAGCCATAGAATGCGCTGTAAGGCATCCGTGCCCGTTCACGAATTTTTTGCATTTTTTCTTGCGATGCTCAATTTTATTCTTTAAATTTGCCCCGGTATGGGAAAGATTACCATCAACGACATTGCCCGTCTCACCGGCCTTTCCAAAGGCACGGTAGACCGTGTGCTGCACAACCGCGGTGAAGTGTCGGCCAAAACCCGGGAAAAAGTGCTGGCCGTAATCAAGGAACAGGGGTATCAGCCCAATCTGTACGCCTCCATGCTGGCCTCGTCCCAAGAGCGCAGCATCGGCATCCTCCTCCCCTCCCCGGATAAGGGGTCGTACTGGGAACTGGCGGCCAGCGGCATAGGGAAAGCTTCGGCCGGTATTGCGTCGCTTGGTCTTCAGGTAAAAGAGTATTTGTACAACCAGTACAGCGAAGAAAGTTTCCACGAAGCCTGCACCCGGCTTTTGGAAGCCCCCCCGGAAGGCGTGGTGCTCACCAGTCTTTTCAAAACCGAAACCCAGCTGTTTACAGAAGAACTCCAGGCCCGGGGCATCCCCTACGTATTCGTAGACACCAAACCGGAAATGCCCGGTTACCTGGCCTATTATGGCCTCCCGGCCTACAAAAGCGGTTATCTGTGCGCCGACATCCTAACCGGCGGGGAACCTGTACGGGAAGTGCTCGTTGTGCGCGTCACGCGTGACAAAGGCAAGCAATCAGACCCAACAGTTATGCGCAGGGCCGGTTTCTCCGACTATATACAGGAACATTTTCCCGCTTGCACGGTGCGCAGCCTGTTCATAGACCCCTCAGACCCTCAGGCCACCGACGACGCCCTGGATGCCTTCTTCACAGAGTTCCCCGGGGTACGCCACATCGTTATGTTCAATTCCCGTATCCACCTCATTGTGCCCTATCTGGAACGGCATCCTGCCGCACGCCGGCGCGTGGTGGGCTTCGACAACCTTAGTGCTAACCTTTCGGCCCTCAGAAGAGGCTCGGTGAGCATGATCATTGCCCAGCACCCGGACGAACAAGTATCCCAGGCTATCCGTGCCCTAACAGACTACATAGTTTTCCAGCGCAAGCCAGAGAGCACAGACAACTTCATGCACATGGACATTCTCATGCGCTATAATATTGACAATTATTAGCGCCGCTTCAGGGCCGCCTCTACAGCATCGTAAGTGTAACCGCGGCTAAGAGCAAACTTAATGAGTTTTAGCTTGAACTGAGGATCCCCTTCCAGTACCCGGGCTTTTGCCGCAAGCAGTTTATCCAGTTTTTCGTTGGCACGGGATGGCTCAATTTCCTCCAGCGCAGCCGTAATGGCTGCCTCCGGAATCCCTTTTGAGCGCAGCTGAAATGAGATCTTTACCGGCCCCCATCCCTGAATGGTTGCCTTTTCACGGGCAAAGGCCGCTGCATAGCGGGTATCGTCCACGTAGCGATCGGCTTGAAGGGACGCCACCACCTTTTCCGCGGCTATAGCATCCCCGTCCAGGTCCTTAAGCGCCTTGCGAAGGATGTCACGGCTGCAGTATTCGGCCTTTGAGCAAAGGCGCTGCAGGCGGGAAAGACATTTACGGGCGGCCTCCGATTCCATCTTCCTTAGAAATTATAACCCAAAGAAACATAGAAGCCCACGCTATTGGTTAAGGTGGACCAGTAGAGCTGCGCCTTGAGCGGCCCCACAATGGAGTTGTAGCCATACCCCAGGCCCGCGCCGGCCACAACCTCTCCCTGGTCAAAGCGACGGAAGTCTTCAAAGTCGTAGGAGACATTTCCAATGGCCGACACATAATTGTTCTTCCCTATGCGGTAGCGGGCATCCAGGCGCACCATGCCCAGGTGGTCACGGCGGAAAGCCGCATTGGACACCCCAATGAAGGGAAGCTGCTGCTCTACATAGCGCCCGGCCATGTCGCCGCCCATTACATTGGAATACACAATGGGAAGATGGTCGCCCATGAGCATGCGGAAGGCGCCCTGTGCCACCAGCGTAAAATTGCCAGCCGTAGCGGGTACAAGACCGTCCAGCGCCACAAAGCCCATCCATTTTTGCGGAGCATCGGGTTCAAAATGGCGGGAAATTAAGTCGGCGCGAATACCGGCCGACACCCCCTTGGTGGGGAAATATCCATTATCCAGCGTCTCTACGCGCCCGTCGAGGAAGAAACCCGGGAACTCCTGATTGGTGGAAACGGGGGCATTATAGTCTCCCACCACGTCGGTAGAAAGGATACGATTGACGCGGAAGACCTGATTCCTTAAACCCAGATTCACATCCAGGGCGCTCCAGTGCATGTTGGACACAAACAGCTCCTGCGTAAAGGTAAGGAAGGAAATGCTGTAGTGACTGGAGCCTGAAAGGAAGGTGTTCCTGTCGGTGTAGCGCACCGACGCCCGGGCGTTAAAAGTAGAGAACCTGGGGGCATTGTAGGCGTAGTGCAGGTCAATGTAGGGATTGGCGCTGATACGGGTGGTAAAGTCCAGCGAGGAACCGCTCATAGCATTGGTGTTAAGGCCAATATTGAGCAGCAGCGACACCAGTTCCTCGGAGTCTATGCGTGCGCCAAAGCCAATCTGGTGCATAGGACCGCGCTTGCACAGAATGCGCAGCCGATAGGGATCCTTGGTTCCCCTTAGCTCGTAATTTACGTAGTCGTAGGAGCCCTTTCCAAAAATGGCGGCAATGTCCTCCTCAATCACCTTCCGGCTCACGATGGCTCCGGGCTTGCAAACCATGTGGGAACGAATGTAATTGGCTTCTTTCTCCGACACGCCCACAATATCAATGCCCTCCAGCACCACGGGTTGGGTGCCAATGTCGGTGGCTGGTGCGGCATGCAGCTGGCGCCCCGCTTTTCCCAGCCTTTTTCGCAGGGCCTGGAACTCCGGTTCCATGGCCTGTGCGGCCTTATAACCACGCCAATACATGGAATCCACGGCAGCCGCATTGAAACTGAGCATATTGTACCCGGCAAGATCCGGATGCACGCGAATGTCGGCGGCGTCTATATTCTTATTGAAGGCGTCGTTGGAGAAAAGGTCCATGGCCGAGATTAAAAGGTCGGCCATATTCTTGATGTCGTCTGACTGCAGGGATGCGTCCGAGAGGTCGATGCCGATAACGATATCGGCGCCCAGAGACTTGGCAATGTTCACGGGGAAATTATTGCGCATGCCGCCGTCGATGAGCACCATGCCCTGGGTGCGCACCGGAGCGAAGAGCCCCGGAATGCTCATGGTAGAGCGAAGGGCCAGGTTCACGGAACCATTGTGCCAAACCTTTGCCTTACCGGAGGCAACGTCGGTGGCCACGCAGGCAAAGGGAATGGGGAACTTGAAAAAGTCTGTGGAATCGCTGTAGCCCACCGTGCGGGAGGTGATAATCTGGTTTACATTCTGGCCGAATACAAAGCCCGAGGGAAGGCTTCCCAGCAAGTTTCCCCGCGCCAGGTCGTTAAAAGACTGTTCCTGTTTGGTGGCGGCGCCCAGATGGATTTGCCGGGAGCGGCCGGGAGCGAAAGGCATATTGCCCGCCAAGTAGTCTTTATAGTCGTCGGGCCTGTAGTAGAATGGGAATGAAAGCAGGTACTTTTCTTTATAACGGATACGGGAATAGGGCAAATAGGAACGGTCCACTTTGTCACTCAGGGCCATATCCCAGTCCATGTTGTGCACCAGGGAGTCCAGGTAGTTCACATCATAGCCAAGGGCATACATGCCGCCCAGCAGGCCGCCGATACTGGTCCCAACCACCAGATCTACGGGAAAGTTATACTGCTCCAAATACTTTAGGGCCCCCACGGTAGCAGCCCCTTTGGCGCCGCCGCCGGAAAGGACCAGGGCCACCGTAGGACGGCTTTTCCTGATTTCCGCCATGCGGTAGCGCATTTGCTTTACCGAGGATGCGTCTTTATTGTCCAGGCCGAAGGTAGAGGAAGGCGGATCCTGTACCTTGGACTGCGCTAATGCCGGTACCGAAAAGATGGCCAGCAGCAGGATATAAAGGAGTTTTTTCATACTTGTTCCTGTTCCTTGTGTTTTCCGGCCAAAAGGCCGCAGGCGGCAAAAATATCCTCCCCTCTGGAGGCTCTGATGGTGGCGGTGAGACCGCCTTCGGTGAGAAGGTCCCGGAAGGCTTCCAAATTCTGAGCGGTCTGGTAAGGAAAATCCGGGATGGTATGGAAGCGTATGAGGTTTACACGGCACTCCATATGCCTGAGGAGTTTAATAAGGCCCTGGGCGTGACGAGGTGTGTTATTCCAGCCCTCGAAAACCGTATATTCGAAACTAACCCGGCGCTGACCGGAGAAGTCGTATTGGCGCAAAAGCCGCACCACCTCTGTGATGGACCAGGCCCTTTGCACGGGCATGAGCTGTTCCCGTTCCTCCGGGAAGGGATTATGCAGGCTCACGGCCAGGTGACACTTGCTCTCATCCAAGAATTGTTTGAGTTTGGGAAGCACGCCAATGGTGCTTAGAGTAATGCGCTTGGGACTCCAGGCCAGGCCCCACGGGGCCGTTAGAATTTCCAGCACGCGCTTTACGTTATCCCAATTGTCCAGAGGCTCTCCCATGCCCATGAATACGGCATTGGTTAGCTCCGGAGCTTCTTCGATGGCGAAAAACTGACTAAGGATTTGGGCCGGCGAAAGGTTTCCGTGAAAGCCCTGGCGGCCGGTCATGCAAAACTTGCAGCCCATCTTGCACCCGGCCTGGGAACTTACGCAAAGGGTTTTGCGATCCTGGTCGGGGATCATGACCGCTTCTATAAACTGGCCTTCCCCGGCAGGGAACAAATACTTGCGTGTGCCGTCCCGGCTGGTTTGCACTTCTATGGGCTCTGTGAGGCCCAGCTCATAGCGTTCCCTAAGGGCCTCCCTCCCCTGCTTGGAGAGGTTAGTCATTTGGTCTATGCTGCGAACTTTTTTCTGGTACAGCCACTGCGCCATTTGTTTCCCTGCAAAGGCGGGCAGGCCCACCTCCTGGGCAACGGCACTGAGCTCTTCCGGGGTTTTTCCCAGTAATTGCGCTTTCATAGTACAAAACTAATCATTTTCTGCCAAAAACACGCGGCTAAGGGCCGAAAAATGTTCCTCCGATAGAACGCCGGCCCCGTGCAAACCCTCCAGCGTACAATCCTGAGCGGCATGATGGTCCCGAAATAAGACAATGCCATGCGCTTCTTGCCGTGAAATATACGGATGCCGGGCCAGTTCCTCTTCTGGCAGCGTCCAAATGGGATAAGGAGCCGGACGGGAACAGGTAATGAGGTCCCTGAGGCCGTTATACTTATCGCTGTCGAAGTGCCAGATCTCCAGCAGTTGTTCGGGGTACGAATACCCCCGCAGTCTGTTACGGTACTCCACCACCTTCCCGGCATAGAAAGGTCCTATCCCCGGCAAGTCCAGCAGCGCCGTACTGTCGGCCTGGTTAATATCCAGCTTGGGAATCTCGATGAAAGGCTCCAGGCGCCGATAAACAGAGTCGGCTACCACAAAGCTTTTGGCAAAGTCTGTCTTACGTGAGAACCTTCCTCCCTTTTGCCGATAATGCTCAATGGAGAGCGCCTGCTTTTCACTGAACCCCAGCCGCTGCAAATCCTCCACACTCACCGTATTGGGATTAAAAGGAAAACTTTCCACCTTCCGCGTACGCTCCCTCACCGCCTGCACCTTTTCAGAATGCGGTGCACTCTTTCTTACGGTATTTTTTGCGAAGCCGGAAGTGCTGGCATCCGACGGTGCATCGGCCTTATTTTTAGCGAAGCCGGAAGTGCCCGCATCGGACGTCGCATCGGCCCTATTGTTTGCGACGGCTGATGCGGGTACTTCCGGCGAAGCGTAGATATACACCGTATCCGGATGATCACGGTTAGCTTCTATACGGAGCGTGGCAGCCTTATGAACAAACAAGGCCACCTGATAGCCGATGATTAGAAATACCAGGGCGATGGCGCCCGTTACGAAACTGGCACTGGGACGTTTATTCTTCCCGCGTTTCTTCCCCTCTTCCATAACGCTTCTTCTTTTCGGGTTTTTCCGGCTGTGCGCCGGCTACAACAAGGACAATTTCTCCCTTGGGCTCGTGCTCCCGGAACCAGCCCGCCACCTCTTCCAACGTGCCCCGGTGATGCTGTTCATGCAACTTGGATATTTCCCGGGCCACAGAGCACTGGCGCTCCGGGCCAAAGAACTGCGAGAGTTGTTCCAGCGTTTTCACCAGTCTGTAGGGACTCTCGTAAAAAACCATAGTGCGGGTTTCGGTGGCAAGCTGCTGCAAGAGCGTTTGGCGGCCTTTCTTCTGGGGCAGGAAGCCCTCAAAGACAAAGCGGTCGCAGGGAAGGCCGCTGGAAACAATGGCAGGAATGCAGGCTGTGGCTCCCGGAAGGGTCCTTACCTCTATGCCGGCCTGAACGCAGGCACGGGACAGCAGGAAGCCCGGATCTGAGATACCCGGCGTGCCGGCATCGGACACCAGCGCCACCGTGGCACCGGCTTCCAGTTTTTCCACCACCCTACTTACCGCTTGATGCTCATTATATTTGTGATGGCTTTCCAGGGGCTTGTGAATATTATAATGCTTAAGAAGTACCGAAGAAGTACGGGTATCCTCGGCCAGAATAAGGCTGGCTTCCTGCAGCACTTTTACGGCCCGGAAGGTCATGTCTTCCAGGTTACCCACCGGCGTGGGAACAATATAAAGAATTCCGGCCATGTGCTAACCCAGTTTTTTTCTGATGGCCATCATGAAATTATAAACTACGTCGCTGTCCAGCTTCCAGCCGGGGAATTGCTCCCGGATGTAGGCCACCGCCTGGTCCAGCGTATCCATGCCGTTGAGCCGGGCAATGGTGGCGTCATACAGCGCATTGTCTTCCTGGAACAGCGTGCCGATAAAAAGCGCACGGTCGTATAGCGAAATGCCGCTGCGGATGTTCTTCACCCTTAGTCCAGGCTTGTCCTTTCGCCAGGCATATGCGGCGGTATCGTCCTCCGCTGCATCGGCCCCATCATTTGCGAAGCCGGAAGTGCCGGCATCGGACGTCACATCGGCCCTATCATTCGCGAAGCCGGAAGTGCCGGCATCGGACGTCACATCGGCCCTATTTTCAGCGACGGCTGATGAGGGTACTTCCGGCGAAGCAATGCTATCGGCCTCTTCTAACCCGATAGATTCTGCCGTGAAGTCCACGGCATCTTCTTCGGGCTCAGGGGAATAGGAGGCCATTTTTTCTTCCAGGGCGGCTATTCGCTCTTTGAGTGTGGCTATTTCGGCCGCACATTCTTTCAAAAAATCTGTATGACTTTTGTCCATAAATGACTATATTTGCGTCAGTCAACCTAACAAAGTTACGGAAATGTTTTTGGAAAATGCAAAAAAATCGGGCTGCATCGAAGTGATTTGCGGCTCCATGTTCTCGGGAAAAACGGAAGAACTCATAAGAAGGCTCAAAAGGGCCCAGTTTGCCAAGCAAAAGATTGCCACCTTCAAGCCTTCCATTGACACACGCTACTCAGAGCTGGATGTAGTGTCCCACGATTCCCACAGCATTTCCTGCACTCCCATCAAAAGCCCGTCCCGCATGCTCCAGATTCCCCCGGACGTTCAGGTTGTAGGCATCGATGAAGCCCAGTTCTTCGACGAGAGCATTATCGATGTGGTTCAGGAACTGGCCAATAAGCGCGGCGTACGCGTCATCATTGCCGGCCTGGACACAGACTATATGGGCAAGCCTTTCGGCCCCATGCCCGGCCTCATGGCCATCGCCGAGGATGTTCAGAAGGTGCACGCCATCTGCGTTCGCTGCGGCGCCCTGGCCAATCATTCCCACCGTCTAAGCGCCAGCAAGAAACTGGTAGTACTGGGAGAAAAAGACACCTACGAGCCTTTGTGCCGCGAATGCTACCAAAAGGCACTGGAAGAAGACCAGGCACAATAATCCAATAACCCTTTTACCATGCTAATCGCCTTAAAACTCCTGGGCTCCATTGCCCTCCTGATTTACGGCATGAAGGTCATGAGTGAAGCCCTCCAGAAGATGGCGGGCCCACAGCTTCGTCACCTTCTGGGTGCCATGACCACCAATCGCTTTTCGGGCGTAGCCACCGGTGCGCTGGTCACTGTGGCGGTGCAGTCCAGCGCCGCTACCACCGTTATGACGGTTTCGTTCGTAAATGCCGCGCTCCTCACGCTGGGACAAGCCATTTCCATTATCATGGGCGCCAACATTGGTACCACCCTCAGCGCCTGGATTATGTCGGCCGGCTTTTCGTTCAATATCATCAATGTGGTGTGGCCGGCATTCTTAATAGGCATTATCCTCATTCAAATTGGGAAACACCGGTATATTGGAGATTTTCTGTTCGGCCTTAGCTTCCTGCTCTTTGCCCTGGGCATGCTCAAGGCAACGGGCGTGGAAATGGACCTGGCCAGCAAACCGGCGGTAGTTAGCTTCTTTGCCAGTTTCCAACCCAACTACGGCACCATCCTGCTGTTCCTGCTCATCGGCACCATCCTCACCGCCCTTGTGCAAAGTTCGGCCGCCCTCATGGCCATCACCATGGTGCTGTGCGCAACAGGCGCCATTACCATCTATCAGGGTATTGCCCTGGTTATGGGCGAAAACATCGGCACCACCGTTACGGCCAACCTGGCCGCCCTGAGCGCCAATACGCAAGCCCGCAGAACTGCTATGGCCCACTTGCTGTTTAACGTCTTTGGCGTGGTGTGGGTGCTCATCTTCTTCTTCCCCTTCGTAAGAATGGTTTGCGGTGTGGTAGATCTTGACCCCACGGCAGCCGAACAAGATCCCACAAAGCTTTCCTTTGCTCTGGCCACCTTCCACACCTTCTTTAACCTCATCAATACGGCCATCCTCATCTGGTTCATCCCGCAAATCGAGCGTTTTGTTTGCTGGATCATCCAGCCCAAGCAGGCCGAACAAGAAGACGAATTCCGCCTGCAGTACATTCGTGGCGGTATTATGAAAACCCCGGAACTTTCCGTGTTCCAGGCCCAGAAGGAGATTACCGTCTTTGGCGAGCGTATGCAGCGGCTGTTTGCCCTGGTGGTAGAACTCTATCATGCGCAGGACGACCAAGCGTTTGACAAGCTGTTCGAGCGCATCAAGAACGGCGAAGACGTGAGCGACCGTATGGAAAACGAGATTGGCAAGTACCTGGGAGATCTGGGCACCGCACATCTGTCCGACGAAACCAAGCAGAAGATTCGCGGCATGATGCGTGAAATAAGCGAGCTGGAATCGGTGGGCGACAGCTGCTTTAACCTGGCCCGCATCATCCGGCGCAAGCGGGAGCACAAGGTTTGGTTCAAAGACAATCTGAACAATGGGATCCTTGCCATGTACGACCTTCTGCAGGAGGCCCTCACCCAGATGAACAAAACCCTGGAGGGTCGCCGGGAAGACTTTACCATAGAACCTTCCATGGACATTGAACGCCGCATTAACCAACATCGCAATGTGCTAAAGCAGCAAAACATTGACAACCTGGACCAGAACGAGTACGACTACGAACTGGGGACGGTTCTGAACGACCTCATTGGAGAATGCGAAAAAGCCGGCGACTATGTAATTAACGTAGTGCAGGCACGCCTGGGAGAAGAATAGTTAGGCTTCCGGTTTCTTCTTGTTAAAGATGACGAATTCACTCATGAAGAAGTTGAATACGCCAGAGAAGCACATGCCCAGCAGGTTACAAAGGACAGGTTCCAGCGTCCAGTCCTGCAGCCAGTTCAAACTGACAAAGAGGAAGTGGAGCCCCTGCATGGCTGCCAGTTTAATGAGGTAGGCGCCAATGGTAGCGGCATTGTAGGCCCAGAAGTGGCGGTTGAAAGAACGCAGGGAACGCTCGCTGATGCGCTCCTTCCATACAAAGAAATACGCGATGGCAAAATTGGTGACGGCCGCCATTTCAAAGGAAACGGTGGGCGCTATCCAAAAGCATCCCCAGTAATTACCTTTGAATACGTAGGCTGTTAAAAGCCAATGGAGCACCAAGTCCAGGGCGGTTCCGGCCACACTGGTTACCATGAACATTATAAACTTGGTGAATATTTCTTTCCAACTGCGATTCATCGGGAGCAAAGTTACAAATTTTTGCTTTTGTCGCAAAATTGAAGTATTTTTACAAAATATAAGGCTATGGAGGATCAACACGTCAATGTAGAGCGCATGCTAAAGGACCGCCTGGGCAACCGTGTCCCGGGATGGGCTGTGCGCCTTGCCCGCCACATCCTGCACGAAGACTGGCTAAACCAATGCATTGACCGCGGCTTCACGGGAATCGATTTCGCCGAGGATACCTCCAGGAATTACATGAATGTAAAGATCCAGGTGGAAGGCCTGGAAAATATAGACAAAAACGGTCGCTACACCATTGTTGCCAATCACTCGCAGGGCGGGAATGACTCCCTGGCTCTGCTCTATGTATTCGGCCGCTATTTTGGCAACGTGCACATCATGGCCAACGAGCTCCTCATGGAACTGAAGCCCCTGCGCAGCTGTTTTGTAGCCGTGGACAAAATGCGGGTTACCCAGGACGCCAACTACCGCTCCCTGTCGCTCCAAACAGACGCCATCTTTAGCGGAGACGCCCCCATGATCCTGTATCCCGCAGGCCGGGTGTCAAGAAAACACAAAGGCGTTATTAAAGATGTGCCTTGGCGCAAAACTTTTATTAGCAAAAGCGTGCAGTTCCAGCGGGATATTATTCCCGTGCATTTCTATGGCCGCAATTCCTGGCGCTTCTATTTCCTGGACTGGCTGGGCAGCATTACCGGCATTAACAAAAAGGTCCCCCTGGGCACCCTCCTGCTGGTCGATGAACTCACGCGCGCCCAAAACAAGACCTTCCGCATGGTAGTGGGCCGTCCCATCCCCTGGCAAACCTTCGACCATACCCGCAAGCCGGCCGAATGGGCCGCCTGGGTGCAGGAACAAGTATACGCCCTTTAGAGAGTATGAAAAAACCCATCATAGAACCCGTAGACAAAGCCCTTCTCAAGGCCGAGCTAACCCCGGAAACCCTTCTTCGGGAAACCAACCGCGCCGGCAACGAGCTATACGTTGTGGGGCCGGAGGCCGTAAACGTCATTAGGGAAATCGGACGTCTGCGGGAAATTGCCTTCCGCAACGACGGCGGCGGCACCGGGAAACCGCTGGATATAGACAAGTTTGACACAGACCCCGCATACGGCTACAAACAATTGGTCCTGTGGGACCCGGAGGCCCAGGAAATCATTGGAGGATACCGCTTTTGCCTGTGCGACGAAGCCGTTTTTGACAAAAAAGGCCAGCCCATCCTAACGTCGGCCCACATGTTTGAGTTTTCCCGCAAATTCATGCGCGATTACCTGCCGCATACGCTGGAGCTGGGCCGCAGTTTTGTCTCCGTAGACTACCAGAGTTCCAAGGCCGGTTCCAAGAGTCTTTACGCCCTGGACAACCTCTTTGACGGCATTGCCGCCCTCAGTGTCCTTTATGGCCAGCGCGCCCTGCACCTGTTTGGGAAAGCCACCATTTACCCCGACTACCCAGAGCAGGCCCGCAACCTTATCCAGTATTTCCTTCGCAAATACTTTGGCAAGAGAAGCCGGCTCATCCACATTCGCAAGGAAGTGAAAGTGAAGGACCCAAAACACTATTCCAAACTGTTCAGAGGCAAGGATTTCAAGGAAGGCTACCGCATCCTAAAGGCCGAAATTCAAAAGATGGGCGTCTTCATTCCCCCGCTGGTGAACACCTATATGAACCTGTCCCCTTCCATGATTTATTTTGGGACGGGGATCAACGACGAATTTGCCAACGTATACGATTCAGGCATTCTTATTACCTTCATGGACATGTACCCGGAAAAACGCCAGCGCCACTCCGACACCTTCATGGCCCTTGGCTGGAAGCACATCCGCAACCTGCTCAAACGCTTTTCCGGCAAACGCAAAAAGAAGAAGGAATAAAGGCTACTGCCTCACGGTAATGTGAAAGCAGTTTTGCTTTTTCTCGTATTTCACATAGCACAAGCCGGGTTGGTCGTGCAGGTCTTTGAGCACCTGGCTAAGTACCGCCCGCAGATATTCGGGGGGCACGTCTTCGTAGGGGCGGCCCCTTAATTCTTCCACTTTTACATAGCGCCAATAGGAAAGGTCGAAGGTGGTACCATAGCGGTGGGCCGAATTCTCCGAGGCATTCTGGTTGCGCCGGCGAAGGCTTTTGATGTCGGCTTCTGTTCTGAGCACCGAAGAAACCACCAACTTATTGGGATTGAGCCCTTTTGCCGCCAGGGAATCCTGAAAATTCTTGCCAATGAGGTCCAGCAGCTGTTTGGCCGAAGGAATAAGATAGGGAATGGAGTGGGTAAGATCCCCTATTACATAGGTATCGGTGTCTTCCAGCTTTACCAGGCGGTCTTTGAGATGCTCGGCCGCCTCCCGGTTTTCTACGGGAGGAACGCCGATAGCCTGCGCCACCTTGAGCTGTTTGTCGTTCATGTCGTTGAATTCCCGGGCAAAGCGAACGTCGTAGATGCGCACGGGGTGATTCTCGATGGGGCCCAGCGCAAGCCACTGTTTTTCCCGTACCCGGTCCCGGATAGAAAAATAGGCTTTAAATCCTGCAAAAACACCGGCAGCTACCAATACCAAAGCGGCCAAAAGACAGATGCGTTTCCTATTCATACGGCGAATTTAACAATTATTTGGCAAAAATTGCTTATTTTTGCATTCCTAAAATCTAAACAGCAATGAGTGAAGATAAGAAGCAGGCCAAGCGCATTCAGACATCCCTTCTCAACGGCCCCGAAAAAAAAGCCCTGGTATGGATGGCTTCTCGTATGCCGGCATGGGTAACCTCCGACATGCTCACCTTCGTGGGTTTCATGGGGTCCCTTGTCATGGCCACCGGATATTGCCTTTCCAACCTTAATCTAAACTGGCTCTGGCTGGCCTGCCTGGGCCTCTTTATCAACTGGTTCGGGGATTCCATGGACGGAAGCCTGGCCCGCGTTCGCGGTACCCAGCGAAAAACCTATGGTTTCTTCATCGACCACAACGTAGATGTCATTAACGAGACCATTATGTTCATCGGCGTGGGCTGCAGCCCGCTGGTAAACATGAGTTTTGCCATGCTGGCCCTGGTAGCCTATTTCATGCTAAGCATCTACGTTTACATAGACTGCCATCTAAAAGGAGAAATGCGTCTCACCTATGGCGGCCTGGGCCCCACGGAATTCCGCCTCATGCTGGTGGCCGTGAACATAGCCTTTATCTATATCCCCTGGCTCAGTGAGTGGAAAAAGCCCGTCACGCTGTTCCACAACGATTTCATGATTGGTCTGTTCGACTACATTGCCGTAGCGGCCGCCCTGCTCATCTTTGTGTTCTATATTGTGAGCTTCTGGCGCGACGTAAAGTATTTCTCCAGCATAGATCCTGCCGGGAAAAAGAAAGAATAGCCCATGGTCATTACGCCCGAACAAGCCGCCGACTTATCCCCTGTCTTCAAGGGAAGATGGGGAAAGTTGCTTTTCTCCCTGGCACTTAAAGCTACGGGCATAGACCATGTAAATGAAACCCACCAGCGGGTAGAAGACGCCGGCATTACTCCCGGTCCGGCCTTTGCCAAAGGCATCCTGGACGACGTAGGCGTAGATTTTCTCATCGGCAACCCCGAACGCCTGGCTTTCCCGGAAGGCCCCTTTATCGTGATTGCCAATCACAATTATGGTCATCTGGACGGCATTGCCCTGGTAGATATCATGGGGCACGTGCGTCCCGCAGCCAAGGTCATGGTGAACGAGCTCCTCATGTGGATTCACGGCCTGGCGCCCAGTTTCATTTCGGTGAATCCCACGCTGTCGGAGCGCGGCGGCGCCACCTCTACCAGCATTAACGGCGTAAAGAACGCCCTGCTGCAAATCAGAAGCGGCGAACCGCTGGGCCTCTTTCCCTCAGGTGCCGTTGCCGATGTAAAACCCCGGGAGCACTGGACGCTAAGTGAAAGAGACTGGCAGGACGCCGCCATCAAACTCATCCGCAAAGCCCGCGTACCCATTGTGCCCATCCGCTTCTTCGACCACAATTCCTGGTTCTACTATGGCCTGGGACTCATCGACTATCGGGTGCGTTTTGTGCGCCTCTTCCACGAGCTGTACAACAAACGGGGAAGCCATCCTCGCCTGGGTATAGGCCCCACCATCGGCGTTCAGGAGCAAGATGCTGTTCCGGAGGTCCAGTTCAAGGAGTTCCTAAGGCGCAGCGTCTATGAAATGCCTCTCCCATCCCACTTCGTAAAAAGGTCTGAACTATGGAAATAGTGCTTCTAACCGGGGGCAGCAGCGGCATTGGCGCCGCAACGGCCCTGCTACTGGCCCAAAACGGCATGAAAGTGTATGCCGCAAGCCGCAGGGGCATTGCTCAGGCGGCTCATCCCGGGATTATTCCCGTGGTACTGGATGTAAACAACGCCGAGCAAACGCAGGAAGTGGTGAACCGGATTCTGGAGGCCGAAGGCCACCTGGATGCCGTCATCTGCAATGCCGGCAACGGCATCTATGGTCCCGTAGAAGGCACCACGGAAGAAGAAGCCCGCGCCCAGTTTGAAACCAATTACTTTGGGGCGCTCAAAACCATTCAGGCCTGCCTGCCGGTATTCCGCAGGCAAGGCCATGGCCGCATTATCACTATCACATCGGTAATGGCTATCCTGCAGCTGCCTTTCCAGGGATTCTACGCCTCCGTGAAAGCGGCCCTGCTGGCGTTAAGCCAGTCGCTGTCGCTGGAACTTAAAGGAACGGGCATCCAGTGCTGCAGTATCCTGCCCGGAGACGTGGCAACCGGTTTCACCGGTGCCCGCAGGCTCACCGCTGCGTCGCAGGACCCTTCCTCTCCCTATAGGGCGCAAATAGACAAAAATTTGCCCAAGATTGAAAAGGACGAGCTGGGCGGCATGGCGCCTTCTGTCATAGCCAAGGCCGTCTTAAAGCAACTGCGCAAAAAGAAGATGGCCGTTCGGGTAATCCCCCGCGCCGATTATGCTGCTGTGGGCTTCCTCACAAGGATTCTTCCGGAAAAATCCAAATTAGCTCTTATCCGCTTCTTGTACTATTAAGTTTTTTTATTTACTTTTGAGCTATGTTTAAGAAGGCGGGACTCCTATTCGCTTTGCTTTGTGTGGCCGTTACGGCAGCCGCACAGGCAACGCGTGTACGCGGAGTGGTGGTAGATGCCCAAACCGGAGAGCCCCTTCCCTTCGTAGGCGTGTACTTTGACGGAACCACCATCGGCATTTCCACAGACCTGGACGGCCGGTACAGCCTGGAAACCCGCGCCCCGGAGGCCCAAATGCTCACCGCCCAGCTCATCGGCTACGAAACCCAGTCGGTAAAAGTAAACCGCGGCGCTTTCTCGGAAGTAAATTTTCGCCTTAAGCCAGACCATCGGCAACTAAACGCCGCCTATGTAAAACCCGACAACCGCTACATTAAATCCATCCTCAAAAAACTGGACCAGAGCCTGGCGGTAAACGACCCCGACAACGCCCCGGACTGGGAAAGCCGGCTATACACCAAAATAGAGCTGGATATTACCAACATGGAGGCGTTCCTAAAGTACAAATACCTGGACAAGAACCTGGGCTTCGTGAAGCAGTACTCGGATACATCGGCCATCACCGGAAAACCCTTCATTCCGGCCATGATCTCAGAGAACGTGTCAGACCTGTACCACTCCAAGGAGCCTTTCTTTAACCGGGAAGTGATGCGGGCCAGCCGCATATCGGGCCTGGAAGAAGACAATATGCTGCGCCAGTTCACGGGCTCCTACCTGCTCAAGACCAATTTCTACAAAAACAGTATAAGCGTCTTCAACCTGGACATTCCCAACCCGGCGGTTACCAGTTCGCACATCTTCTACAATTACTTCCTGGTAGACAGCATGCAAGTGGAAAACCGCAAAACCTACGTACTGCGTTTCCACCCCAAAAAGCTGGTCACCTCCCCCACCCTGGACGGCGAAATGCAAATAGACGCCCAGGATTTCGGCATTCGCTCGGTGCACGCCCGGCTTTCCAAAGAGTCCAACGTGAACTGGATACGGCACATCAACGTGGACATTGACAACCGCCGCACCCCGGAAGGACGCTGGTTCTACGGCGACGAACGCCTTTTCATTGACTTCTCCATCGCGGTAAGCGACTCTTCCAAAATCCTCTCGTTCCTTGGAAACCGCCACATGCACTATGAGCAGCCCGTGTTCAAAAAAGTAGAAGACCCCGATGCCCTAACCTCAGAGAACACCGTGGTCATGCGCAACGTTACCGCCGGCGACAAAGCCTATTGGGACAGCGCGCGCCCCTATGCCCTCACGGCCCGTGAACAAGGCATCTACGACATGGTGGAAGACTTCCAGCAGCAGCCCTTCTACAAATGGAACTATGCCATTTTCTATACGCTCATCACCAACTACTATGAGGTTCGGCCCTGGGGTATGGAGTTTGGCCGATGGGCCCGTTCCTTCTCCTACAACAACTCGGAAGGCCTGCGGGTGCAACTGGGAGGCCGCACCTCCAAGTACCTGTGGCCCAAAGTGCGCGTAGGCGGCTATATAGCCCTAGGGCTCAAGGATCTTAAGCCCAAAGGAGAGTTCCAGGTAGAATGGATGATTAACCGGGAAAAAACCCGCAAGCTCACCGCGCACTACCAGAAAGATTTCATGCAGTTCAGCAGCGGCACCGGAGTCTTCTCGGCCCAGAATCTTTTCTCTTCCATCTTTACCACAGACCATACCAACCGGCAAAACATGATGGAGATGGTGGATGTCAAGTACGACCACGAGTTCAACATCCAGTTAAACGGCAACCTGCACCTCAAGCATTACCGTATTTGGGGGAACCCGGAGGTCATTCCCTTCACCAAGCCAGACGGCACGGTAGTAGATAGTTTCTCGGGCAACATCATCAACGCCGAAATAAGAATAGCCGGAAAGGACGAACGCGTGAACCGCGACTTCTACGACAAATCGTACATGTACTCCAAGTATCCGGAGCTGTACCTGAACGTTACCAAGGGCATTAAGGGCATTACCCCCGACGACTTCGACTACTGGCGGCTACGCGCCCAGGTGGTTTGGAAAACCCCGTCCAGCGCCATTGGGTTCGGGCGTCTGAATGTAGAAGCCGGCGCGTTCTTCGGCAGCGTTCCCTTTCAAATGCTCAAGCTCCACGAAGGGAACCAAACGTTCTTCTACGACCGCACGGCTGCGGCCTGCATGGATTACTACGAATTTATCAGCGACCGCTGGCTCACCGCCTACTACGAGCACAACTTCAACGGTTTCTTCCTGGGCAAGATACCCTGGGTCAAAAAACTGGATTTGCGGGAAGTGGTTACGGCACGCTGCATTTGGGGTACCGTCTCGGAAGACAACTGGGAGAACGCCCCCTTCAAGCTCCCCGAAACCGCCAGCAAACTGGAGGTCCCCTACGTAGAAGTGAGCGCCGGCATCTCCAACATTCTGCGCATCTTCCGCGTAGACGCCTACTGGCGCCTCACGCACCGCACCCCGGAAAGCAAAAAATTCGCCGTTACTATTGGCATAGACGTAGACTTCTGATATGAAACACGCCATGAATATCCGTCCCTTGACGATAGACGGTTACAAAGACCCCCACCTGCAGGGCCCCATGAGCTTTCCCTACTATACGTTCGCATACCTTGTAGAAGGCGAGCTCCTGGTAGAAATCGAAGGAAAGAATTTGCTTCTAACCGCTGGGCAGCTGCTCCTGGTTCCGGAGAAACAAGCCATCACCATCAAACATCTTAACGGCTGCAAGGGCTTTGACGGGCGTTTTGACATCGATTATCTGAAGGATGCCTCCTATAGCGTACTACGCTCCCATGCTCCCGTCCTTCAAAGTTTTTGGTTTGACGATGCCGTTTTCATGGCCGCGCTTTTCCAGCGCATGCTAAGCGCCCGAGAGGACCGTGACCATCGCTTCCAGCAAAGTGCTCTGGATCTCATCTTAAGTCAACTAAGGCCCGGCGGCCGGGTGGCCGTGGTACCGGAATCTTTCCTTCAAATGGTCTTTGAGCAGGACAAGGCGCCTCTTTCGGTGTCGGCCTACGCTTCCCGCCTGGGGGTTACGGCTAACTACCTTAATAAAACGGTAAAAGCGCATACCTACCGCACCGCCATAGACTGGATAGAGATTGCCCGCCTGAATATGGCCAAGAAGCTCCTAAGCGACAAAAGTGTGCCCATTGCCAACGTAGCCAGCCGCATAGGCATCGACGATCAATCCTACTTCTCGCGTTTTTTCAAAAAAAAGACGGGGCTCACCCCGTCTCAATACCGTCGCGGCCAATAATTACTGGGCCGGCTGGGCAATATACTCATAGTGCTTGATGCCCAGGAGTTTTCCTTTTGCATTGTAGGTGTATTGCACCTTCTTGCGGCCAAACTGGTTATACTCGAATTTCTTGTAGGTTTGCAGGCGGTTACGGGCATCATAGACATACTCTACTGACACTTTTCCGGTGGCATTATATTCGTAGCGCTTGCGCCACTTCTGGCCGTCGGCGTTGTACTCGATTTCCTCCATTTTCTGGCCCTCGGGGCTATAGGTGGTCACATGGTCCAGCACCTTGTTGCTCCCCTTGGGATCTGTGTTCCACTCCTTGATAACCAGGTTCTTCTTGTTAATCTTTGGAGTAGTGTCGGTTTGGGTTTGGGCCATGGCCACTAAGGGAAGTAGCAGGGCCACAAGCAGGGCTAATCTTTTCATTTTCTGTAATCGGTCACTATCAATATACCATCTTCTACGCGGAAGCAAACATCGGCGCCTTCGAAGGGGAAGGCATAGTTTTTCTCCGGCGTGTCCTGATAGGCGGGGCGGGGATCCAACGACAGCACGGCTTCCAGAACCTGGCGCTGCCTGCTGTTAAGGGGGATTTGAGGAGGAATCACCACCTGGAGCCTGGGCTGCGGCGCACCGGCGGCGAAACCGCTTTGTGCCTGCGGATAACTGTCGGCGTAGGGCACATAGGGCTTGATGTCGTAGATGGGTGTCCCGTCCATCAGGTCTGCGCCCCTAATAACAAGTTCCGTACCATCGATTGCAGAGAGCTGCACGCAGGAAAGCCCCAGCGGATTGGGCCTGTAGGGAGCGCGTGTGGCCCATACCCCCATGGCGGTGTTTCCCCCCAACCGCGGAGGACGTACGGTGGCCTGCCACTCCCCTTTTGCCTTCTTGTTGGCGCTGAATCCCCAGATGAGCCACAGATGGCTGAACCCTTCCAGGCCACGAAGCGCCTCCGGGGCGCCATAGGGCTCGCAGAAAACAATACGGCCCTCTACCTGGGGAACCAGCATTCCCTGGCGGGGAATGCCGAATTTGGAGCCGAAAGGCCCCCTGTAATAGGCAATGGGATCAAGGACAAGGGAATGCTCCATAGCCTTAGGAGAGATATTTTCCATGGCATCGGCAATAACGCAGACCGCTGCCGCAGGGACAGGGATCGTTAGGGGCCACATGGGGAATGGCAAAGCCCAGCGGATAGCCGTCCGAGCTCATTTCCGAGGCAAATCCGGCCGATATGGTGGGCTCTGGCATTTGCCAGTGCGGATACTCCTCCCCTGCAGGCTCATTCTCGGCCTCCGGCGCATTTAATGCGGGGAATGCGTCGCGGGGAGCCAGACACAGGCCGGCCACCCGGGCACTTTGCCCGTTCAGGCACCACTTGGGAATGGAATCGGCGTAATCGCAAATGATTTCGCAGCAGGCTTTCCAGCTGGCGTCATCCAGCGTTGCGGCGGCGGGGCTGTCCATTAAGACATTAAACAGGGCGTCGTTACGGCCCCACAGATACTGCGACTCCATCCAGGTGTCGTGCTGGGCCTTAACCAAATCGAAGCCTTCATAACCCAGCCGGCGATACATGGCCTCCAGCATGAGTCCCTCGCGGGTGTGCGCGCCCACTGTGAAGTAGGGTGCCCCGGAGCCGGCCTCGGCGGCATCCTGGAAAGACATGGGAGGGATGCGCTTGTCCAGTAGTCCCTTTCGCCGCATTTCCTGACGTACCGACATGAGTTCGTCGATATTTTCCACACAGGGAGAACAGACATAGTCGCCCCACTCGTCGTTGTAACGGTACATTTTCACCAGAGGACTGCGGTGCAGCATGCGGGTGAGCCGCCCATAACTGTTTTCCTGCCCGGAGTATTGCCTGTACCAGTCCATCATCATATCCAGAAAACGCTCGGTGGGCAAGATGCCGTATAGGTTCAGGAATCCCAGGCCCACACGCTCCATGGCATATTGGCCATTACGCTCCCCTGCACGGAATACTTTTTCTACTTCTGGGGAGACAATGTCGTAGATTTCCCGGCTGATCCACACCTTGTGGAAGTGTTCATCGGAGTCATCGAACTGAACAAGCCCGGTCACTTCCAGCAAGGAGGGATAGTCGGCGTAGTCCTGGTATTGTACTTTTCCGGGGCCTGCTTTTACAAGGTCCCGGAGCAGGCGGACGTCCCGCTCCATGAGGTGCGACATCCATTCCTGAGGCTCCTGGCGCAGATAGGCGTGCAGCTGCTCTACCAATTGGGACTTCCTGAGCCGGGGACTAAGGTCGCTGCCCAGGATGTTCCCAAGGTCTTGCAGCTCCAATTTTTGGAAGCCGTCCAGAATGGTATGTAACGTTCGCTCTTTCAATACTTCAGGATAGGATTACGGGCAGCTGCCGTTTCGTCGGGACGCGAGATAGGAGCGTTATGCGGAGCATTATGCAGCAGCATAGGATCCTGGGCGGCTTCCTGAGCAATCAGGCGCATCACGGCAATAAAAGCGTCGATGGTCTCCTTGCTCTCCGTTTCCGTGGGCTCTATCATGAGCGCCTGGTGGAAAAGGAGCGGGAAATAGATGGTGGGGGCATGGTAGCCATAGTCCAGCAGACGCTTGGCCACATCCAGCGTGGTTGCTCCCGGGATATCGTCGTGGGCGCCGTCGTTCACCAGGCCATCGAACACGAATTCATGCTTGCAGACATCGGCGATGGGAAGCTTGTAAACGTCTTTCAAGCATTCCTTTATGTAATTGGCGCTAAGCACCGAATACTGACCTACTTCACGAAGATGCTGCCTGCCGATGGACAGGATATAGGCATAGGCTCTGAGGATCACGCCAAAGTTGCCGTGGAAGCCCGAAACCTTAATTTGAGGCAGGCCCTTGGCCACTTCTTCGGTCATGCCCACAGGACCGCTGCCGGGACCTCCGCCGCCATGAGGCGTAGAGAAGGTCTTGTGCAGGTTCAGGTGCATGATGTCAAAGCCCATGTCACCGGGACGGACCACGCCCAGCATGGGATTCATGTTTGCGCCGTCATAGTACAGCAATCCTCCCACTCCGTGCACCAACTGGGCAATCTCCAGGATTTGCGTCTCGAACAGGCCCAGGGTGTTGGGATTGGTCATCATGATGCCGGCTACCGACTGGTCCAGCAGGGATTTGAGGGCTTCGACGTCTATGCGGCCATTCTCCAGGGATTTTACCTCCACGACCTCCAGGCCGCAAACGGCGGCCGATGCCGGGTTGGTACCATGCGCGCTGTCGGGGACAATGACTTTGGTGCGGCCCTGGTCTCCCCTATTCATGTGATAGGTGCGCATGAGCATGAGCCCGGTGAGCTCTCCGTGCGCGCCGGCGCAAGGGTCGAAGGTAAAGGTGTGCATGCCGGTAATCTCGGAGAGCGCCTTGTTCATTTGTTCGTACACCTTGCACGCACCCTGCGTAAGATGAGCGGGCATGAGCGGATGCAGTCCGGCAAATCCAGGCAGAGCCGCCACTTCCTCGTTAATCTTGGGGTTGTACTTCATGGTGCAGGAGCCCAGCGGATAAAAGCCGGTATCTACACCGAAGTTCATCTGCGAGAGGTTATTGTAGTGGCGCACTACCTCTGGTTCGGAGACCTCCGGAAGGCGGGGCGACGCGGCGCGGCGCAGCTGGAGCGGAAGTTCCGGTGCGGCCGGGAACCTATTAACAGGCAGCGAGTAACCTTTCCTACCCTCTTTGCTAAGTTCAAAGATTAGTTTGTCGTAGTACTTCATGGCTTATCCCTCCTTTACGGCTGCGACCAGCTGGTCTATTTCTTCCTTACTACGTTTCTCGGTAACGCAGAAACTTACATAACCTTCCGGGGTGGGAAGCGCCGCGAAGAATCCGGCGGCCTCCAGGCGGTGTTGCAGGGCTATAGCCTCCTCCAGGGGTTTAAGGACAAATTCTTTCAGGAACGGCTTTCCGGGGAACACTTCCTGGAATTTTCCGGTTTTGAGGAGTTCATCGTGCAGGTAGTGCGCACCGTCGGCGCTTATGCGGTTCACTTCTGCAAGTCCTTCGGGCCCCATGAGGGACAGGTAGATGATTACCCACAGGGCCATGAGGCTTTCGTTGGAGCAAATATTGGAAGTGGCTTTCTCCCGCTTGATATGCTGCTCCCGGGCCTGCAGGGTGAGTACGAAGGCACGACGGCCCTCTTTGTCGGCCGTTTGCCCCACGATGCGCCCCGGCATCTTGCGCATGTAGTCCTTCTTAACGGCCATAAAGCCCACGTAGGGGCCGCCGTAGCAAAGCGGAAGGCCCAGCGGCTGCCCGTCTCCTACGGCAATGTCGGCGCCCCACTCACCGGGCGTTTTCACCACGGCCAGGGCCGACGGGTCACAGTACTGCACCAGCAGCGCCTTGGCGGTATGAATGGTGTCGGCAAAGCCTGTTAGGTCTTCGACAATGCCGTAACGGTTTAATGAAGGGACCACTACGCCGGCCACATCTTCTTTGGAAAGTTCGGCGCGAATGGCCCCCAGGGAGCTTTGGCCGTCCTGGGCGGGCACAACAGTAATGTCCACGCCATGGAATTTGGCATAGGTTTGAATAACCTGCAGCACATGCGGCAGAAGAGTGGCCGATAGGAGCACGCGGTTGCGTTTACGCACACACTCGGTGCACATCATCACGGCTTCGGCGGCGGCCGTGGGGCCGTCGTACATGGATGCATTGGCTACATCCAGGCCCGTGAGCTCACAGATGAGGCTCTGGTACTCGAAAATGTAGCGGAGCGTACCCTGCGAAATCTCGCACTGATAGGGCGTATAAGCGGTGATGAATTCGCTGCGCTGGGTAAGATAAGGGATGACCGAAGGCGTATAGTGATCGTAGGCGCCCTGCCCCACGAACACCTTCAAGCGGGCATTCATGGCATCCAGGGCGGCAAAGCAATCGCGGATTTCCTGCTCCGACATGGCATCGGGCAGGGCGTAGGCGCCTTTCTTTCGGCACGCTTGAGGGACATCGGCATAGAGATCGTCCAGCGTCTTCACGCCGATTTTCTCCAGCATGGCCTGGATGTCGGCCTGCGTATGGGGTAAATAAGGATGGGGCATCTTATTCCTTGATGAGGGCTTTGTATGCCGCGGCGTCCAGCAGAGCGTCCAGCTCTTCGGGCTGGGACATTTCCACTTTGATAATCCAGTTGGCGTAGGCATCCTCGTTGATGGCCTCGGGGGTGTCTTCGAGGGCGCTGTTCACAGCCACCACCGTACCGCTGACAGGGCTGATGAGGTCGCTGGCAGCCTTTACGCTTTCCAGGGCGCCGAATTCTTCGCCGGCCAGTACATCGTCGCCTTCTTCGGGCATATCTACGTAGGTAATGTCGCCCATTTCCTTCTGGGCAAAGTCGGATACGCCCACAATGGCCACGTTGCCTTCTACTTTAACCCACTCGTGGGATTCGGAATACTTGAGTCCTTCAATAATTTTTGACATGGTATGATTATTTTTTGTAGTTAGTCTGATAAAAACGTTTCTTTACCACCTTTCCGGGGAATACTTTTTTGCGGATACGAATCCAGAGCGGGGTATCCAGGGCGGCATATTCCTTCCCGACCAGCGCCATGCAAATGCTCTTGTCAAGGGAGATGGAATGGTAACCGGTAGTTACGACGCCTACCTCCGTGCCGTCCTCCAGCTCTACGGGATAGCCGGCGCGCGGGATGGCTTTGTCCTGGATTTCGATGCCCACCAGTTTCTTCTGCAGGGCACCGGCCTTCTGGTCCAGCAGGGCCTGCTTGCCAATGAAATCTTTCTCATATTTGCAAAACATGCCCAAACCGGCCATTACGGGGCTTATTTCCGGGCTTAATTCGTCGCCGTAGAGGGGAAGGCCGGCTTCGAAGCGCAGGGTATCCCTGCAGCCCAGGCCGCAGGGCTCTACGCCGGCTTTAAGCAGGCGATCCCATATTTCTACCGTATTCTCGGGGGTGGTATAGAGTTCGAAGCCATCTTCTCCGGTGTAGCCGGTGCGGCTAAGGATAAGGCGTGCACCCTTGTACTGCACGTCGCAGAAGGTATAGAATTCCAGACCGGCGGCCTCTTTGTACCCCAGCACCTCCACTACTGTTTTTTCGGCGTCCGGGCCCTGCACGGCAATTTGTCCCCAAAGCGGGGAGGCGTTGCGCACGGTGCAGTCAAAGCCCTTGGCCTGCTCCTGGATCCAGGCCACATCTTTGTCTATGTTGGCCGCATTGATAACCAGCAGGAAATGATTGGGCTCAAATTCCCTGTACACCAGAAGATCGTCTACGGTACCGCCATTAGGGTAACACATCATGCCGTAGAGCACCTTTCCGGGCTGGAAGCCGCGAATCTCGTTGGTAAAAATGTGATTGATAAAAGATTCGGCCTGGGGGCCCTGCACAAAGACCTCTCCCATGTGGGAGACGTCGAACATGCCCACCTGCTGCCTTACGGCCAGGTGTTCCTGGGTTATGGAACTGTACTGAATGGGCATCATGAAGCCGGCAAAAGGACTCATCTTAGCCCCAAGCGCCACATGAGCATCGTACAGGCAAGTGCGTTGCAGGTTTTCTGTCTGAATGTCTGACATATCTTTAGTATTACTTTAAATATGTGGTTATAAACTTTTGAAGTTCAATATTTGTTTCCAAATTTATCCTTAAATCTTCTGGCGTGGCACCTTTGCTCTCCTGGAGTTCCCCGCAAATATCAAGGGCCACCACGTTTTGCTGCAGCAGGGTGCCCATAAGCGTTTTTACCTGATCCAGGCTATAGGCGCCCTGCGACCAATTGGTCCGGGCCCACTCCGGCCCCATGATGTCTTTGTCCAGCGACATATAGAGCCGCTCTCCACTCCTCTTCTCCAGCCAGCCCTGCGGAATGCCTGCAGGGCAGCCTTCCGGGCCTATAGTTAGCACGCTGCGCAGCATGGGATTCTCCTCCTGCATGGCCTTTACCCAGCTTCCGCAGCTAAGAACTCCCCCAAAAGCAGGCTCCTGATTGTCTGGGTGGTTATCCAGCAGCACCAGGTGGAAAGGCTCCGTTTCCCGCAGGGCCAGCAGGTGACTCATGTAATGGTAGTCGCCGCTGTCCAGCCAGCGCAATTTGGGTAAATGTGCAGGAAGGCTACCGTCGATGACCCGACGCCCTTCTGGGTCGCAGTAACAACAGGTTCCCTGGGTACCAATGAGGTTCACAACCTGCGCAACATCCTCCCCGTTTCCCTGCAAAAATTGCAGGAATCCCTGGGCCTCATAGGCACCGGAAAAGTTAATTACCAGCGCGCGCGCAAACATCATGTAAATATAACAATAATTCTGCAATATAGTAACATGTAAGGGTTCTGCCAATATGCGTGATTTTATCGAAATTCAATATTAACACTTTTGTTATAAGATATAACTATAATGTTTTTATTATTATTTATCAATTATTTATAAAATCATTGGTTCGTGTCAAATAAAATGCGTATCTTTGCACAGTCATGGCAGAAAGTAACTTCATAGACTACGTAA
>Ga0265300_10000236_pt1 | contig 59381 bp, 53 predicted proteins | sample AusTroGonzalo_MG_FD_193482 | JGI IMG/M metagenome (GOLD analysis project Ga0265300, IMG submission 193482) | Bovine rumen microbial communities from tropical cattle in Woodstock, Queensland, Australia - Gonzalo_03 | ecosystem: Host-associated > Mammals > Digestive system > Stomach > Rumen ... | reverse complement strand
CTCTATGAACTTTACCAGAAAGGCGACAACAACCTGATCATCCGTATCCCGCAGCTGACCAACGTGAAAGATACCCTCTTCCGCAACCGTCCGGATTTCAAGGTCAACGAACTCCGCTATATCCCGTTCTCCGAGGGTGACACCGTCATCATGCGGTCCATCATCAAGCAGGTGTCCGGCGTGGACGTTCCGCTTTTCGAAGCTCAGATGCCGTATTGGTCGATCCTCAAGGGCATGGACCGTCAGCAGATCGTCAACCTCGTGGCCGAGCGTGAAGACACGGGCCGTTACCCGGGCCTGATGGTCGGTTCCATCGAGAACGCCAACAACAACGCCGGTAACTGGGAGTAGTGCTGAAGTATACCCTCATACCCGAAGGGTACTTCTCGCCTGAAGCAGCCGGAAGCCTGCTTTCGCAGGTGGTCATTCTCGAGAAGTCCGCGCCGGTAAAAAGTATGGAACTGCCTTGTTACAAGGCAGTTCTTGTTTATGCTGGTGACGATTCACAAGCCCGTTGCATTGCCGACATGCTGGCAGCTGCCGCCGCACTCGACCGTTATAATAAAGTGGTGGTGCATCTGGATGAAGATGCCGTCGACATCGTCGTGGCGGCTGGCGACAAGCTGCTACTCTGCAATTCCTTCCCTGCCCGCGACGAAGTTACGGCGCAATACTATCTGTTTGCCGCGCTCAGGCAATTCCAGATCAATCCAGAGCTGACGCGGGTCCATTTCTTCGGCGAGGCGGGCGAAAGCATCAAAAGCGATCTGTTCCGCCATTTCGCCAGCGTGGAGATGCTATGAGGATCATCGGCGGGAAATTGCGCGGGAAATCTATCCTTCCGCCGGCCGGCTACAAGGCGCGGCCGACCACCGATTTTGCCAAAGAGGGTCTTTTCAATACCCTTGACAGCGAGTTTTTTTTCGACGGCCTGGCTGTGCTTGACCTGTTTTGCGGTACGGGCAGCATCGCTTTCGAGTTTGCTTCCCGTGGTGCAGGTGAAGTGATCGGCGTCGAGATGAATCCTGTCAATGTGGCCTTCATCCGAAAGACAGTCACGGCGCTGGGCATCGACCAGACCGTGCGGGTCGTACACCAGAACGTTTTCGATTTCCTGGACATCTGTACCCGGCGCTTCGACATCGTCTTTGCCGATCCGCCCTACGCTATCGACGGTCTCGATACGATTCCTGAGCGGGTGCTCTCCAAGGGACTTGTCCATGCCGGCGGCTATCTTATCCTCGAACATCCTGCCGAATACAACTTTGCCGCACATCCCTCCTTCGTAAAGGAGAAGAAGTACGGCAACGTGCATTTCAGTTATTTTTCTCCCGAAGCGGAGACAGAATCCTAATACCAGGGATCTTCGTTGGCGGGTGTCCGGATGTCGCTCAGGCAGAGGATGTCATTGAGGAACCATTGGCCGGTGCTGCCTTTCTTGCGCAGCTTGATGTGACGCGGATTGTCGGCACCGCCCGAGGTCACCATCAGCGAGCACCATTCATGGCCGGAACCGTCGGTCGTGAAGGAATACTGGTTGCTGGTCACCGTGATTTTGTACGGTTTGCTGGGGGTGTAGTTGTTCTGGGGCGTGGCGCCGTGGAAATACGAATAGGGAATATAGGATTTTCCCTGCAGCCGGTCGCGGAGGAACTGGGCATCGTAGCCCGATACGGATCCGGGACCCTTGAGATAGTCGAGCATCTGGATGCAGTCGCGGGTGCTCTCGCCGTAGCGGGTCAGCGCTGCGACGGTCAGGGCTGCCACGGCGTAGGGATCGGTCATTTCTGCCGCACCCGGCAGTTCCAGCAGGTCGTCCAGATTCTTGGGAAGCTTGTTGTAGGTGTAGGTGTGGCTGGGATTGCCGCTCAGGTTGAGGCCGGTATTTCCCACCACGCCGCAGCCAGCCGCCAGCATCAGCATCAACGTCAGCGACGGGAGGATAAGAAGGATTTTTTTCATAGTTGCTTGCATTGATCGTCATCAAAGATACGAAAATTTTGGATTTTTGGCAAAATTCCGTAACTTTAACTTTACTGTTGATTTTTGGTAGTAAACGATTTTGTCATGAATCTGAAAGAACCTTTTGTCATTACCGTCAGCCGCGAGATTGGCTCGGGCGGACGCACGATTGGTCGCATCCTGGCCGGGAAACTCAATGTCCCTTGTTATGACAGGTACCTCGTCGAGGCGCTGGAAAAGGAATTCGGTCTTACGATAGAAGAGATCGAAAAACGCAAGAGCAAGAAGAAAAGATGGCTGTCTGAATTCAGCAAGTATCTTTCTCCCGTGCCGTCCGCCGCGACATTGGGCGTGGCAGCGGAAGAAGAGGACGGCATTCATGTCACCACCGACATGATTTTCCAGGCCGAAAAGGAAATCCTCTGGGAACTGGCGAATGAGGGCTCCTGTGTCATAACAGGCCGCTCTGGTTTCTTTGTGTTCAAGAACCATCCCAATCACTTGAATGTCTTCATCACGGCTCCGTACCCCAACCGTATCCAACGGATCATGAAGAAGCAGGGCGTGGATGAAGAGACTGCCGCCAACCTCATCCAGAAAATTGACAAGGCGCGCGAAAACTACGTCCAACGCTATACGGATACCAGCCGGTATGATGTCCATAATTACGATCTGGCCATCAAGATCGACGGACAGTCGGAAGAGCAGATTGCCGATGCCATTCTTTCCTTTATTGAGCAAGGTAAAGACATGCAATGATGAGACAAACTGCAATCAGACTGTGGCTGCTGGCCTTCATCCTGCTGTCCCTGGCAGCAGGATGCAGCCGTCAGGACAAGCAGCCTGCGATTCAGCGTATCCAGCATCGCGGCACCTTGCTGGTGGGGACCACCGGCGACTATCGTCCCTTATCTTTCCGAGAGGATGACGGCACCTACTGGGGATTCTGCATCGACATGGCCGGTGAGATCGCGAAAAGGCTGGCGGTGGACGTGGTGTTCGTCCCCACTTCCTGGCCCACGCTGACAAACGACGTGCTGGCGGAGCCGCAGGCTTTTGATCTGGCCATTGGCGGCATCACCATCACCGACGCCCGTCGCGAGACGATGTCGATGAGCGAGGGTTATCTTTCCAACGGAAAGACTTTTATCTGCCGTGCGTCCGATGCCGGCCGCTATCAGACGCTCTCCGACCTGGACAAGCCCGAAGTCCGCGTGCTGGTGAATCCCGGCGGGCTGAACGAACAGTTCGCCAGAGAGAATCTTCCCCACGCAACCCTTCTCGTCCATCCGCTGAATGCTGAAATTCCGAAGATGGTGGCAGAAGGAGAGGCCGACGTGATGATTACGGAGATCACGGAGGCGCCCTGGTATATCGAATCGGACAAGCGTCTGGCGGCCCCGTTGCTCGACAAGCCCTTCACGCACAGTGAAGTCGGCGTCTTGATGCGCCGCGGACAGGACGACCTGATGAACCTGGTCAATGAGACGATCGCAGACATGAAAGCCGATGGCTCTCTCCGCCGTCTGCACGAGAAATATGGATTGGTATACGCTTACGGCGGCGTCAAGTCGAAGGAATTGTTCCGTACCAGCCAGAGTTGGGACGGGGCGGAGCTCCCGGACTATCCGGTGGGTAAGCCGGAACTGGTAGCGATCCGCTATGAATTCGGGCCGGGACAGAAGCTGTCCCTGCATTCCCATCCTGTACTGAATTTCGGGGTGCTGGTACAGGGAGAGCTGACCATCATCGACGAGGAAGGACATGAAAAGACCGTGCATGCCGGGGAGGGAGTCGTGGAGATGGTCGGGACCATCCATCACGGAGAAAACCGGGGGAAGGAAACAGGCATTCTCTATATGTTCTATGCCTCGCAGGAAGGCATGCCTTTGTCCGTTCCCGCCACTGAACAGTAATAAATCTATGGACATTCAAGTGGATCGCATCTCTTTTTCAAGTATTTCCGGAATCAGTGTGGGCAATGTCCAGAATGTGGAGGCCGGTACCGGGGTGACCGTGTTCCGGCTCACGACACCTGGAAAGGCAGCCGTTGAAGTATTCGGCGGCGGCCCTGCTTCACGGGAGACGGAGACCATCGCACCGGAACGGAACCATCCGCTCAACGCCCTGATTTTCTCTGGCGGTTCCGCCTACGGGCTTGCCGCTGCTGATGGTGTCATGCGCAGCCTGGAGGCCCACGGCGTAGGCTACGACACCGGCATCGCCCTGGTCCCCATCGTCTGCCAGAGCTGCATCTACGACCTGGGATTTGGCAGCGCCACGGTCCGCCCCGACGCTGCGATGGGCCTGGCGGCCTGTGAAGCCAGTTTCCAGAAGAATGATCCGCGCAGCGGCAACGTGGGCGCCGGGACGGGCGCCACCGTCGGGAAGCCCGCCGGCATGCAGCAGGCCCAGAAGGCCGGCATCGGTTATGCGGCCCGGCAGATGGGGAAATTGCAGATAGGTGTTGCCGTCGTCCTGAACAGCCTGGGCGATATCTTTGAAAATGGCCGGAAGATAGCCGGAATGCTAAAACCTGACGGAGAAAGCTTTGCCGATTCCTATCAGGCGTTGCTGCAGATTACAGGCAGCAATCTGTTCACCAGTACTACCAACACGACACTCGCCGCAGTCTTTACGAACGGCGACTTCACGCCCGCCGAACTCAAGCACCTGGCCCGTATGACTGCTGCCGGCATGGCCCGCGCTATCCGGCCCGCCTTCACCACCGCCGACGGCGACACCATCTACGCCGTCTCCGTCGGCCCCGAGGCTGACCGCGTCAGCGCCAGCCTCGACGCCGCCGGCGCCCTGGCCGCCACCCTCCTCGAAGAAGCCATCGCCGACGCCGTCCACTCATCGATCTAATTGGAGCGCAAGCCTGCTCCATCAGGCCGCGGCAAGGTCGTTCGGAACGAAGTGACTCAGGGGAGCTCGAGGGGGTACGCCATATGTGTATACTGGGCTCTGCCCAGACCTGCCGCTACGATCGGCTATTTCGCAAGGCCCGCACGCTCGATCTCCGCTAGCGCCTGATGTCGCTTTTCGCGCGAAGCGCGAGGGGCCTGGGGGCTGTGCCCCCAGTAAACAAAGGAGTCCGATTTATCGGCCGACGCTCCGCCCATCTCCTGAACAAGAAACGGGGCCCGAAGGTCCCGTTTCTTGTGGAGATGGGCGAACTATTCTGGAGATTTTTTAGGATTTAAAATAATTTTACAACCGATTGAGTATAAAGGAGTTAAGGCATATACATAAAATCGAAGTAAATTTGGATTTACGGAATTTTCTGCGTAACTTTCTGCGTAAATTCTAATCGAGGACATGGATTATGGCGGTCAAATTTTACTTAGAAAATCGGATGAGCAAGAGGACGGGGGAATATGCGATCCGGGCGTCATTCAGTATCAAGGGAACCAAGATGATCTCGACCATCGGAATCTTAGTGAGTGCCGAAGTATGGGGCAATGAGAAAGTCGATCCGGAAATCGGGCAAGACAAGAAGAAGTCGGGTAAGAAGGGCAAGGTCGTCTACAAGAATGCGAAGGGAATGACCGATAAGCAGATCAATGCGGTTCTCCTCCAGATCAAATCGCACTTCGCCCAGTACGAGTTGGAGATGAAGCATAAGCCAACGACTGCGGAGCTTCGCGAGCAGCTTGCCATTGCTCTGAGGAAAGATGGTGAGGAACCTGTCGCAGAGGAGAAAAAGCCGAAGGTGAAATCTGCGCCGGGATTCTATGAAAACTTTGATGAATTTGTACGAGAGCAGGGCATGGTGAATCAATGGGCGTATGCCACTCGGCAGACATGGAAGACATTCAAGAATCACCTGCTGGCCTTCAACAAGAAGGCTAAGTATGAATATTTCAATGAGAGTGGCATCAACCGGTATGTATCGTTTCTCCGTTCTACGGAAGGGATGGAGGAAAAAACGGTGCAGAAGCACTTCTCTCAGTTGAAGTGGTTTCTGAACTGGGCGATACGGAAGGGATATTGCACGAACGAGGCCATCAATAAGTACCGGCCCAAGTTTAAAGTGCTGCAGAAGCCGGTGATCTTCCTGACGAAGGAGGAGCTGCTGAAACTCTACAACTATCAGATTCCGGCCAATGGGACGAAGGTCAAGCTCTTCGACATGCAGGGGATGGAGTATGAGAAGAAGGTGGAGGAAGCGGGAGCCCTGGCCAAGACCCGAGATTTGTTCTGCTTCTGCGCCTTCACGTCGCTCCGCTATTCTGATATGGCGAAGGTTAAACGCATAGACATTGAGGGCAAGCAGCTCTATGTGACGACGCAGAAGACGAATGACCGCTTGCCCATTGACCTGAACTCATTCGCGTTGGAGATCTTGGACAAGTACAAGGACGAGAAGTTTCCCGAGGGCCTGGCTCTGCCGGTGATCAGCAACCAGAAGATGAACCACTATCTGAAGGACCTGGGCGAACTTTGCGGATTCAACAACCCGATCACGCGAGTCTGCTACCGGGGCGGGGAACGTGTCGAGGAAACCTTCCCCAAATATGCTCTGATCGGCACCCATGCCGGTAGGCGTACTTTCATCTGCTTCGCCCTCTCGAGTGGCATCCCGCCGCAGGTGGTGATGAAGTGGACCGGTCACTCGGACTACAAGGCGATGAAACCCTACATCGACATTGCCGAGAAGACCAAGGCCAATGCTATGAATCTGTTTGAAATGGAACTCAAAAAGTAGAAGCGCTATGGAGAGAAGAAACGAAGTTGACGTGCTGCACGTGAAGATGGATGTCAAGGCCGCCCAGGACTTCCTGGCGATGGTTGCCAAGAAAGGCGATGACATGGTAGAAGTCCAGGACCTGCTGGCTTTTGCCCGGCCCTGGATCACGGACTGGCCCGAGCATCTGACCCGCCTGGAACGCACGGCCGAAAGCCACGACCGCTGCACCCCTACAGAACTTGCGAACTGGAACAAAGTCAGCCGCCAGACGGTCTACAATTGGCGCGACCGGGGGCTCCTGGTTTACGATGGAAAGAGAATCAACGTGCCTGGCACTGTTGTTCTCTGGAAATTCCTGATCAAACTGAGATGAGGAAACAGACTTTGTAAACCTTGGCAAGAATGATTAACTTTGAGCAATAGAAATATTGAGAGATGCGGTTTGTAGGAAACAAGTTGATAGCCGAATGTACGGCCTATGATTTCAAGTCTGCGCTAGAAAAGAAGAAGATTCGTGATTGGCTTAAAAGCGTCAGTGCTTTTGCTGATTCCGAAGGAGGGACGTTGTTCTTTGGCGTGGATAACGATGCCAGCGTAAAAGGCGTGGTTGATGCGCAGCACGACTTGGAGTTTATCAGTGAGAAGATCAATGCTCATCTGGATCCGGTGCCTGTTTATTCGCTGAATCCGGCGAAGACAGATGACGGGAAGATCGTCCTGGTTCTAGAGATTCCGGCTGGAATGCAAACGCCCTACTATTTGAATCTTGACGGCAGGAGGATTGCCTATGTGCGGCGTGGTAACCAAAGTGTTCCTGCTAATGCCCACGAACTCTTCGGACTTGTGCTGAGAGGAAGCAATCGTAGCTGGGACTCCCTCGTTTCGAATGAATTGCGCGAGAAGCATTCCTTCAATACTTTGGAGCGTGAATACAATAAGAGATCCGGCAGCCAGTGGGAAGAAAGATTGTTGCGTTCCTTCGGCCTTGAGACGGAAGATGGTCATCTGACGAACGCCGGACTTCTGTTTGCAGATGACTGCCCCATAGCACAATCCCGGGCTTTCTGCACAAAATGGAATGGGCTTACGAAAACTGACGCCATCAATGATTCTGAGTACCAGGGCAACTTGCTGATGCTGCTCGATACGATCAAGAACTTCATTAAAGCGAATACGGCTGTTCGTTGGTATAAACTTCCAGACTACCGACTGAACCTTCCGGAGTATGCAGAGAGGGCTATTGAGGAGATGTGTGTGAATCATCTGATTCACAGAGACTATTCGGAATTGGGTTCGGAAGTATCCGTCAACATCTATGATGACAGGATTGAAACGACTTCGCCCGGAGGCATAACCGATAGTTTCGAACCGATCCACCTTGATCCTGAAAAGATAGCTTCCAAGCGAAGAAACCCTATCTTGGCAGAAGTCTTCTCACAATTGCGTTTTATGGAGAAGCGAGGCAGTGGCTTGCGGAAGATTCAGGACGAGACAGCTTTACTACCTAGCTACAATGAGGATAAACAGCCGTATTTTGAATCGAGCCGGGATTTCTTTTACACGACGCTGCTCAATGTCAATTATGGAATGACCGACGCAGACTTTGATGCTCTGGTAGAGACAAGACAGGTTTCTGACGGAAATAATACTCCTGAAATTCACCCAGAAAATTCACCCAGAAAGCGACAGATTCACCCAGAAAGCGAAGAATTCGCCCAGAAAATTCACCCAGAAGCAGAAAAAACTACCCAGAAAAAGATTGGGAAGACAGCTCAGGCCATCATTGATGCGATAGTAATCGATGCCAAAATGACCAGAAAAGAACTAGCCAAGATCACCGGGCGATCCGAGGATACTATCAAGTACCACTTGAATGTGTTGCAGGAAAGGGGAATCATTGTTCGTATTGGCTCCGACCGGGGCGGCCACTGGAAAGTCTTGTTCAAGAAGTAATACCGGTAAACTGTGAGGCAATTCTATAACCTCAAAAGAAACGACTGCTGCAGGTACTGGGACCGGTAGCCGGTTTCGGTATCGAGCAGGACGAAACGGGCGTGTACCTGGTACTCCGATTGGGAGGCAACGTTGGGGATGGTAACAGTGGCGTTGCTTGCAGCGTCGAAAGGCGAGGCCAGGTGGTTGCGCATCAGGCCGGGGTTGCGACCTTTGCCCGGCTCCGTGAGATGGATCTTGGCCAACAAGCGGTAGCGCTCCGAATGAAACACCGGAGCAAAGGGCACTTGTAGCTGGATGCGGAGCTCACCTCCAACATTCGTCGCACCTACCATAGCAACAGCAAACGGCGGGAAAGAATCGAAGGCCCTGGGAGTCGGCACATGCTCGTTGCTCAGGGTGGCAAACCCGTGGTAGGCACTGACGAAGAGATTGTAGCCGGAGATGCGCGTCGTGTGATCGAATGGTGGCCTGTGCGGCTCCACCCCCAGCGAATAGGATTCCCAAAGATCCTGCTGCTCCGCCGGCAACGATTGCCAGGCTGCGATCGCCCGACGATGCACCGTCATCACGGAGTTCTGCCCAGCCGTCCCTTGGTATCGACTTCTGGACCGCCGCTTCAGATGCCACGTCCCACCCCGGTGATAGGCCGTGAGATCCCCGGCCGACCCATAGAGGTCAGCGAACAAGAGGGGTGTAAGAAGGGCGTCCATCGCGGTTACAAGTCTTTTGCTGAGAGGTAGCAACGAAGTACCTCTGAACAACTACAAAGTTACAAAATATCAAGGGTTTAACCAACGTTCCACCTATTTTTGCCCTGCTCAGTATGGTTCTTCTCCACAGCAGCGGCGGAGCCGCTGCTGCTTCCGGGGTAAATATTTATCTCGGGACTGGCCGGGAGGCGGAGTGCCGGGCGGTCGAGGTTGTGCTGGATGGTGGCAGATGGTCGTGGGTCGGCCTGGTCGGGCTGGAGGGTTTGGCGGCTTGCCGGCAAACGCTGCAGACCGGCCAGGACAGCGAGGCGCAGGGGGATGGTGGCAGATGGAAGGAAGGTGATCGCCGAGCTGTGGCTGCGGAAGCGGGTGGAGCGGAGCGGAACCGGCTGGAGCAGCCGGAAGCCGGAGGCTTCCTTCCGGCCGCAGGCCGGTAGACAAAAATACCGAGCTGCGGAGGGGACTGCACGCTTTGGGCGGCCTTGGACGGTCAAAGGGTGCAGGCCCTGGAGCAGCCCAGCCGCAGGCCGGAGAAGGCTGCCATCGCTGATGGTAGAAACAGTCGCAGCTTGCGCCGTGAAAGCGGCGCGGCCTGATGCGAAGGCCCCGGGTCCCGGGTGGGGCCTAGAGCGAAGGCCTTTTGTGCGCAGCCGCCGACTCCGACCGGCCCACTCACTGGGGATGGTTCAAAGTGCCGTACCGGCTACTTATCATAATCCGGATTGTGCTGAACCGCGCACTCGTGCGCGGTTTACACAATCCCGACGGGATTATGACTAAGTAGCCGATAGACTTGCCGTCTGGTGGATCAAAGAGAGGATGGGCCGGGCGGTTTTCATGCCCACCCACCCAAACCCATGGGCCGGAGTGACTGCCGGACAACGCAGGCCCCGGCAGGATGGTCGCAAGGCACCGGACGGTATCATCTCCCCAAATCATTATCCTGATATTATATACATCCCCCTATAGAAGGCACTGTAGCCCATATACGATTATATAGAGAGTATAGAGGGATGATACAGCCGTTATAGCGCGATGATAGGTGAAGACTGCCCGCGCAATTACGCATACCCTGCCCACAACCACGACCGCCGCGCGGTCGTGCGCGTAGTGCTCGACCCGGCACAAAGCGTAGCGCTGGCGCAGCCGGCGCGGAGCTCCGGCCGCAGGTCGGACAAACAAAATTGCCGCGCTGCCGAAAGGCGGTTTCTGTTTGGAGGGCCTTCGGCCCGACAATCAGAAAACGACTGGAGGTGGCCTGCCGAATGCTCCTGCGTAGCAGGGTTTCCCCTCCGGGGTCAGGGGCATAATAGATGTGGAAGGGTTCAGGGTGGGCCTTGGTCCAGCCCTGAACGCTTCCACACCGAGCGAAGTAAAGATTGAATGAATGATGTCCATCGTCTACTTGTCCATTGGGGTGGACAGGTGAACGAGGTGGACAATACTATCGTTCATTTATTTGTTTATCAAATCGTTCGTTTACTGAAACCATCCAGTCAGGAAGCTTCTTCAAGGCTGCGTATACAAGGCTGTCGGGCATCTCTCGATAGAACGCATACGCCAATGGTCCCGCAATGGCGGCCAAAGTGTCGGCATCACCGCCCAAAGATATGGCCAGGCGGAGGCAGTCAACATAGTCTTTGGACGCCTCGAAAGACAAGATGGCCGGTCCGATGGTGCCTGGGCATGTTGAATTGAATGTATAGCCGGCGTGGATTTCCGCATACGTCTTGCCAGACCATTCCGGATAATAGGCATCCAGGACCCGTTCGCGGATGAACTCCTTGTTGGCCCCGTTCTTCAAATAGAAGATGGCAAGGGCCGTTGCGACAGCACCTTTGATACCTTCCGGGTGATTATGTGTCGGGGTGGCGGTTTCCGTAGCTAAGCGGACACATTCTTCTTCACTCTTAGCGAGCCACCCTGCGGATGAGCAGCGCATGGCCGATCCGTTACCGAAACTGCTATAGGGCTTCATGTCATGCGATGCAAGCCACGCCTTGAACTGGTGGCCGTATCCTGCGTCGGGGTGCTCGTGGGCACACTTCCAGAGGTTCCATGACATGTTCTTTCCGTCCAGGAAGGCCTCGGCGCACGCGAAAGTCAGCACCGTGTCGTCGGTGAACTTCGCACGGGTGCTGAACATCTTCACGGCATCATAGTCTTTCGTGCGGTGAGTGCGGCCTTCGTAGGCGCTTCCGGCGATGTCGCCGACAGCAGCACTCATAAGATAGTTCTTCATTGCTAGAGCGCTTAAAGAGTTATTCAAGACAGAGAACCCCAATCAATTAATCTGCAGTACTTTTTGATATCCTTATACTTCAATTTACTAACGGCTCTCTGTACAAGTTCAACAAGGGGCGTTTCTGACAACTCATTTGTAGATTGATACCACTCTAACTCGATTGTGTATTGACCCTTATCTTCAGGCATATTTACTTTAGCCTTGATTATATTGTCTTTGAGGCATTTCCCCACAAGTCCCCATTCCGGTCCCCAAACTTCGCTTTCATCCATCCAGTCTGGTTTAAAGCAATAAACACCCTTTAACTTTCCACTCTCAATCAAATCCACTCTCTCTTCAAGTCTTTGTAAAAGACTAATGGAGGCGCTCGAAAAACGACCTTCGATAAGATGAATATAGGTGTAAGAGATGGTAACATTCTCAACATACGCAGTCACATTGTCTGCAAAATTGGCTTTGAATCTCATATTCTTTTTTCTATTTAAGTTCTATCATCATTCTTGTGCTTCTTCCGCCAGATCCATATGAACGGATGCACCACAACGGGCGACGATCATCGTAGAGAGTCGCAACTTATATCTGTGCCTGCAATGTAAGCAAAACCACGAGGATCCATCATCAACACACCCGAGGCATATCCTGCGTTGTCTGCCAGATTCGTCGTAGTCAAACTCAGGCATGTCTCCAAATTGGAAATAGCAAGGGACGACAGAGCCGCCGCAAATAGGGCAACGCTGCGGCTCGGGCAAGTGTTCAAAGTACTGCGTTACAAGTGAATCAATCACGGACTCTTCCAACTTTTCTCCACTTGGCCAGGAATAGAAGGAAGGAGGATTCGGAATGTCTATTTTGGCCATTTTGATCCCCCACCTAACGCCAGCTATTGCAAATAAACAGATAAATGGAAGTAACAGTTTGTATAACATATGAGTTTATAATCGACCACTATATTGACTTGATTATTTACTTATTACGTCATCTGGTGCTTCTTTCGGTAAAGCAGGAAGAACGGATAAACTACCACGGGCTGAATCAGTAGCCTGACAGTATACAACAAATCAAAAGATGTCACCATGTTCCAGTCCAAAAGAATACTGGATAAGATGATCAGGAATGATAGGGCGGACAAGATGACAAGCGTTGGCTTGACCCATTGGCAAGCCATGAGTTGCTGTATTTCTGGTACGCAGGAGAGTTGGATGATGTAGTATAGGAAGCCGATGGCGGCAGGAATCTGTGCCCAGGCATGACGAGTCAAACCATAACAGGCGGCATAGAAGAAGGCCATCAGGATGGTTAGTGTTATCAATTCCGCCTTGCTATGCTGATTGATCGTATCAACGGGTATGAGATATCCCAGGATGATGCAGCATAGCATCATCGTCAAATAATAACAACCTAGCCAATGACACCGAGCAAGCCAAAAGCCATAATATCCCATTCCAAGAATGACCAGGACGATAAGAAGGATGCGAATTCCGCGTGAAGGATTAGGGTGGGCATACTGTAGAAGATGGCCGATCCATGCGCAGAGGAGCAAGTATGCAAGGCCTTTTAGTTCTCCCATTGCGAGAAAGATCCAGTTGACGGAATACCACTCGCCAATTGTGAAGATGCCAAACGATGATTCTTTGACCAAGCAGCGGAGGATTACATAGACTACGATTTGGAGAACAATGGTGGCAGTGGCCACTCCTGCGAGGAAGCGGGATGAGTGAGAAATGGTTTCTTGTGTGGGGCTCATGGCGTTGGGTATGAGGCGGTTATTCCGAGGATGATTTATCTTTTTTCGACTCAAGAACGAAACAGTACTCAAGGTAGTATTGACCGATGTTTAATAGATTTTCTAAAACAAGTATCAGATGTTTTCGAAGGCTATCATAGGAGTCTACCAGATAATCGTAGACAATATCCAGGAGGTAATCATCTGGCAAAACAAATACGCAAGCTCCGCTGGTACGATATGAAACATATATTGCTGCATCCTTTAGGATTTCTAAATCATGTGTTTCAGGAATAAGAGGTAGCGAAAAGTAAAAGGATATGAACGGCGGATTAGTAAGAATGATTTTAAACAAATAATCATCGTAGTAAAATTCGATGCTTTCGGGGCCATCAGAATCGACACGAACCGGAGTAATGCCGTTGTCGCGAAGGACCATTATGACATCTTGGAGCGATAATGATTGTGCATCCTCTTCATGCGTTTTTGCGGTGTTTCCCTCAAGGGGTTGTATCGACTCTGGTTTCATATTGCTTGGATGTGCTTGAATCGGTTCCAGCCGATGGCGTTCTGGTATTTGGATATGGATGCAGCCGGTACGTAGAGGATGCATTTGGTAAAACTGATATCGTTGAATGCCCAGTCGAAGTCGGTAACGCCAGGTTCTGAATTGTCCATTTGAAAGACTGGCGGATCGGGGCTTCGGACAATCAATTTGCGAAGTTTGGTGCATCCGGCAAAGGCGAAGCCGGCTATCGACTCGATAGTGGCGGGAAGGTCGACGGTTTCCAGTTTGCAGCACCCATCGAAGGCTCTCCAGGGGATTTCAGTCAAAGGGCCTTTGATGGTTATTGACCGTAATTCAGCACAAGCGTGGAAAGAGCATGCAGCAATCTTTCGGATATTGTCTTGCAGGGTCAGTTCCGTCAAGTGTTGATTGCACATAAAGGCGTTATCGCCGATAGCCTGGACTTCCGACGGGATGTCAAAGTGCGTGGTGGCAGTGTCTCGCGGGAAGTAGAGTAGTACCCGTCCATTCTCCGAATAAAGGATATGCCAAGCGGGGTCATAATAGTATGGCGAGAATTCCGGGACAATTCCTTCGGATGACTGACCGTATTTCGCCAGCTCTTGGTCGGTGCAGTCAAAAGGCAGCAACGTGCTGAAATAATCATCGCTCATATAGCCGAAGCAATCGTATCGGTTCTTGAGGGTAATGAGTTTCCTGCGGCATATCGAGCGCGTGGCGTGGTCAAAGGCAGAACGATAGGGCTCCGGAAGTTGGGGGGCTATCTCGATTCGGAAGTCCATCCATTTTTTCCAAGCTGATTTCTCCTTCCGAAGGGCTTCACGTCTTTGTGCAACGGGAAGCTCGAGTTCACCTTTTTCAAGTCCTTTGATGAAAGCATCGTACTCCGCCAAGACGAATGGAATCGTCGCATAGCGACTGTCCGGGCCGATCAATTGGGAAGAATTTGGATACACCCAGGCGTTCACGGCACTTCGGACAATCATCGCATTGTTTGTTTCTGATTCACCATACGTGACCGGATATGAAGAGGCCATACCGTTAGGATAGTTGACGGCTTCAAATGCTGAGGAATAGGATCCACAATATTCCATAGCCAGCACGTAATCATAAAGGATATTGTCGGCCAGTGGTAAAGTGGAGGGTTGTAGTGCAATCTCCCGTATTGAAATTCGATTGTATCTATGGTTCAGGTATGCTTCCATGATGGCCTTCATATTGCGCTCAACTTGGAACTGCGCATCGAATTCGAGAAGCCGGTCAATCTGCTGGCGAAACATTTCCAACTTGGCCTGGACACTTACGGGCATGATGGAATCTCCGGTGAATTGCGCCAACCGCCAGAGGATGAATTCGGACTCCTCGGAATCAGCGATTGAAAGATTGTTTAAGTCATAAAAAGCCGTGAGATGACGGATGCCATAGGCGAAACGAGACAACTCTAACTGACTTACTGAGTGCAGGGTATCCCGGTCACAAAGCTTCCTCCATTTAGCGACCTGCTGTCGTGTGGGCTCCCCGAATAGATGGACGATGCGACTTTCGGGATACCAGTCACGCGTGACATCGACTTCTGCATACCAGTCGATGGAGTCGGGTTCGGCTTCCCGTGTCAACTGGTCGGAACGAGCGGTGTCAACATATTCGTTGCTCGGCGAGAGCCATACCCGTCCGGACGAATCAGGAGCCTTCGTCTGATTGTGGTGGCAACCGATGACGCATAGGACAATAAGCACAAAAGAGATTCGCTTCATAGTGGGATAGCATCCTAGTTCAGTACATAGTAAACAAATCTTAATCTTGACAGGCAGTCAGGGCAGATCAGCATATAGCCCTCCCGTCCCCTGAGCTGATTCCAGCTCTCGTCGTTCGTTCGGAAACAAAAGTAAATCAGGTTGGTTCGGCCGCATTCCCGACAGGGATAGTTTAAATGATAAGCGTCCCTCCTGCGCGTTTTCATGCTGGCAACAATCTCGCTCCAGCAAAAATCGTGGAACGGCTCGTCAGCTTTCTCCTTCGCAATCTTCGCTTCCAAATCGGCGACAAGCCGGTCATATTCTTCATCGAGGATAGGAATGAGATCTTCATATTTGAAATCTTCCCTTTGCAGGCAATAATCGATGTTCGCGCGCCTCCGCGCCTGGATTTTGGCCTCCCGTCTTTTAAGGAAGGGAATAAAAAGCCAATGAATCATTTTTTTCATGAAGGCGATACATTACCGGCGATATCCGAAGTTATAGGTCAAAATACCAGGTATTTGTATCGATGGTGGCTTTGTACATGAATTGTGATTCGAGGGCGTTGTTGCTGACGAATGACTGGCACTCCCGGACATTGCCTCCGGAATAGATCTTTTCCCAGCGGCCGCCGAAGCCGGTGTCAACGTATTTCTGGGATACGCGCATTGTCATGCTACCGTACTCGCGCATTGTGACCTCGACCATGATGGGCATTTTGTATACATTGCCACGGGCGTCGGACATGTATGCCGTGGTCCGGTAGGACTTCGTGACGGGCTGCGGTGCGCTGTACTGTTGCTGGCGGTTGTTGTACGTTTGCTGATACCCGATTTGTGCTGAAGCGCTGAAGGTTGCAGCGAGGAGGAGGATGAGGGTAAGGATGTGTTTCATGGTGTTTTGGTTTTATGTTTAATGTGGTTTATTGCCGGTCTTCTGGTATTTATATGTGATGATTTGAGCGGAGATAATCAAAATTAGTGAGGGATTTTTGGGCTTGAAAAAAAGAAATGGGGCAGAAATAAGGATTTCTTTCTTCGTCGGGGATGATTATGTCTCATATAGACAGACATATAAAGAGTGTTAACGCACTTTTATATGGCACGATTGATTCTTTCCCATTCTGACTACATGTTGTCAGCCCTAATCATGAAAATTTCCTACGATGTCGAATCCGACGCGATTGAAGAAGAAGCGGACGGGACCTTTATTCTCGAGACAAAGGTTGAAGTTGCGCGGCTATCAGAGAGCTATCGCGAGTTGATCCGTTCCTACAAAGGATTGGACATTACCCCTAACACAGGTGTCTTGAATGCACTGATTCTGATGTCCGACTATGTGTTGCGGCATGCGCCGGCCCTAGACGAAGCATCCTTCAGGAAGGCACTTGAAAACTATACGCGACAGGACCTGCTTCGGCTTTATGTGTTCTGTTACGAGAACCTTGAAGGAGAACGACACGAGATTACGCTGCGATGCAAACAGGGCTCTGTACGCCTTCAGAACTGCTGCAATTGGTTTCGGGAAGAGCTGATGCGCGATTATCTGGAAACGCACTTGCCGGAGATTGTAACGCTTCAGCAAGCAAAGGATGAACTGCTTACCGGCCGCAGAAAACGTGGCCGCGAGCCTAAAGACGCCCGGATTCCTGCGCTTCTGTGGGGAACCTATGATGCGTTGGTAACACAGCAGAATCTCCCGGAAACGATGCCTAACGCGCTCTGCCAATTCCTCATTCAACTGCTGCAACTGCAAGAGGTGCTCCCGCTCGATACGGAAATCGATACGTTCTGGATTCGGGCGCAGCTGCGATACCTGCGGAGTAAAGGGAAGCGACCAGGATTTCCGCTGGACGATCAGTCAAGCATGATGAATGGTGCCCAATAGACGGGATCGCTGAAGTCGGCACTATTCATTAAATCTGCCCGCGCACGGATTAGTGCCTCGTGCTTGGTTCTTCCATCGAACAGATAGGTATAGAACCTTTTCATGAACTCGGACGTCGCTTTGTCGTTGACGCTCCAGAGCGTCATGAGCAGCGTATGGGCTCCAGCTTCCTTGAAGGCGCTCTGCAGTCCAAGGATGCCATCCTGTGTAACAACGCCCAGCGCTGTGTTGCATGCACCAAGGACTACCATAGAACAATACTCCATATCGAGCGCAGCGATTTCTTCAGCATAGAGAAGCCCATCGTTGAGATGGTAAGGCAGTGTCTCACCATCCAGTGTATGACCGGCCCCGGAGAATAATAAGCCACAACTTTTATAGAGTTTCTGCTTATATGCTGCATCACTTTCTCCGGGTAAGCGGTTGCAGTCGATATTGAACGAATGTGTTGAGATGTGCAGGAAATAAGGACCAGCCAACCCTGTTTCTGACCTGAATAATTCTTCACATGCTTCAGCGCCGGTATGGGGCCGTGCTATAAACTTTCGGGTGTGGTAGATAAACTTGATCTCGTCTTTGCTGTTGACCAACGTTTTGATACCGGCCCGAGTACCGTCATCCATATGCCCCAGGTAAACACCATCCAATGGAAGTCCTTGGCAGTCTTGATATAAGGGTTGAGAATCCTCGGTATGGCAATACCAGGCATAGTGATTCAATAGCTCCGGTGATGCGTAATAGTCCATCCCGCCAAATAGAATCATGGAGTAGTATGGGGCGTCTTTTTCCCTTTCGGGCAAATCCGTTGTGTTAGAAACCCGATAGAAGCCATACTTTTCAAACAGCCGACCCCCTTTCAAGTCGCTGAGCGCGTCTAAATTGATGAAATGTATCTTTCCTGTCGGCACATAGTAGATCTTGTCTCCCTTTTTCAAGAGGGATTCCAATGGAGCCATTATTAGCGAATAGGCTTTCTTGGAAGGGCCAAGCTCATATAGGGTATGATTCAAGGGTAGAGCCTCTATATCCCTCTCGGAACAAAGCCTGACATTCTTAGGAGCTGACCAGCCGGCGCGGTTCACAGATGCATAGTAGACACCTTCTCGCAATTGGTACTCAACAGTAGCTTCCCCTCGGCGCAGTTGTGCTGAGCAGAGCAATGGAACGAAGGCGACCAATAAAAGGATCTGCAATCGGAAAGAACGAATCATAGGGCTTCCAGGAGAGATTGTGCTTCCGATGCAAAGGCACCATTATCTTTGACAATCTGTTGAAGTGCCTTCTTTGCTTTGAAATAGCGCCCCTCGCGCAGGAGACACACTGCTTCGAGCAGATCGAGTTCCTGGCTGTCAATAGAGAGTTGCTCCATATACTCCGGATCGGAGGATGAAGGATTATCAATTTCTTGCGCCAATTTTTCACGAGCCTCGGTGATGGCGTCACGCGCTTCGGCAATCTGATAGTTCCGCATGAGCGCGGTAATCTCAGAACCACCCATCTGCCCGTCCACGGGATTGAACGCATAACCGACAGTTCGGGCATCGTGCCCCAATTTCAGGCTGACTCCGAAGAAAAGAATGATACAAGCAGCTGCCGCAGCTACACTGCTGAACCAGATCCTGCGATGTCGCTTTTGCCGGCGATCGAGATCCTGCATGTGTGCTATCGCGCCCTTTTCTACAATGGCGTCTTCAAGCAGTTCTATCAATTCTTCATTATCTGAGATCATAGCCGGACTTTTTAAGATTTGATTTGGCAAAGCTTACGAGTTTATCCATACAGCGATGGCGCTGGTTGGCCACCGACTGGGCACTGGCATAGCCCATAATGGCGGCGATTTCTTCGTGGGTCTTGCGTTCATAGATGGCAAGGTCAAGAAGCTGCGAGCAGGGCATCTTCATTTCGAGCACGGTCTTGCGGATGATTGACAACTGCTCAGATCTCTCGGCATCGGCTTCATCATCTGCAATCGAATTGCCTTTCCGGAATACCATCTCGGTATCGAAGGTCATAGGGGTTTGCCGTTTCCGATGATCGTTGAGAGAAATCCATTTGCCTGTATTGATGATGTAGGCCTTCAACTTCTCATCGGGTAATTCATCGTGCTTGATTCGTCCTCGGCGAACATTGTTGTCGAGAGCGGCCATTGCGCGATGATAAAGGTCGATGGCGTGATCGTAATCGTGCCCATACGACTTTCGGAGTACGCCGATGAAAAGATCCTTATAGGCGTAATAAATCTCGTCGAAGGCGCGGGCGTCTCCGTCAATGAGCCGGTTGATGTACTTTTTATCGGCCATCGAACAAGATATGTTTTTTCAGGTTATCGGGCATCTCAAAGAGAGGAGATTGCGATTTGCCCAATGGCATGGGCATCTGACGATAGCAGGCATCCAACGCCGAGACCAGTTCACCGGCAGACATTCCCGGCTTCAGGCAGCGGCTGATGGCATAAGTCAGGCGGCCGTAGCGCCGGCCGTCTATCTCAACCTCGAAATTGGTCTGGAAAGACTTGCAAGCACTGAGGCTGACCCAGGATGATGGCTGGGTAATGGGCTTCCTAGTCGAGCCACGATATGGCTGGTCGAAAGCGTCAATGGCACCACGGAATGGTGGCAAACTTGGGTCGACATCTTCCCGTGAGATATCGCCGCTGTGGCAAGCATCAGCCACGAGCAGGATCGTTCCCCGGGAACCGACCGCCTTGCGGATTCGGGCCAGGTAGTCGTTGAGCGTATCATCGATCAAGTGATGATCGCCGAGATAGCCATTCCAGTTGTATGCAACGGAGGCGTCGTACGGTATGAGTGCCTCATCATAGCGGTCTTTGGGATCTCTCAGTGCTTCATCGCCATCCTGGTCGGTAAACTGCTGGCCATGGCAGCTGAAATGGATGTATATCTGGTCGCCGGGGCGGGAAGCAGTAGCGAGTTCTTCCAGCGCTTTGATAATAGCGGCGTAAGTTGCGTTGGTTTCGGCCAGGCAAACAACATTGGAAGAAGGGAAGCCACAGCGATCCAGCAAGTCTAGAACCAGCGCCTTGTCGTTTTGTGATGCCAGCGTGTTCCAACCCGATTCCGACGGGTAGGCACCGACGCACACCACTAAAGCCCGCTTTGTGCCGCCATAGGAAGGTATGCACAAAACGCACAACAACAGATATGTGAGCATCCGTTTCATCGCATGATTAAAAAGATACGTGTCCCGCTTCGGCCCTGGCCTGTTTGGCGGCAGCAGCGTCGTAATAGCGCATACAAATGATACATTCGTGGTTCAGCGTCAGTTCGTATACATTGGCATCGAGCAGGCCTATAGGATCTTTCTTCTCGACTTTTGCTTCGTCATCGTAGAAACGCAGAAAGACACGGCCCCATGGCAGGCACAGGTAACTCGTGACTTTTTTATCTTTTCCGACCATTTCCACCAGAGTATTGCCGCCAGGCGTATTGTTCTCCACGATGGCTACGGGATAGAGAGCTACATCGTTTGGAATCATCCGGTTGACTTGTTCGGCAGCCTCTTCTACATCGATAAACTCACGCAACACCACCTCGGCCTCAAACACAGTCTTGGTCATGCACGACATCTTCAGCCGAAGGGATGTAGGATTACCCTCCACTTCACCCAGCAAGAAGCACTCGTGATACCTCCCATACATAGTATCGTCTTTCTCGCTGACACGCTCTGCTTTAACTTTGAACCCTTGTCCTTGCAACTCCTTCGCAAAGGACTTGTATTCCGAGCCGAGGGGAATGCCCAGGACAGACACGTGAGAAGAGAAGACGCTTTCTACTGCGGCAACTAAAGAATTAGTATTCCCTTGTGCTAATACGCCGTTCGGCAATATTAGCACTGAAATGGCGAAAAAAAACAAGTATCGCCGAAAGAAGAAGGTAGTATTATTAAAGAAGCCCATCCACATAGGACAAATAGCTTAATCTCTATTCCCCTTTGCCATATTGGAGAGATGGTGTAATATATTCATTAATACTCCGATCACCATTAAAGCTATTCCCCAACCCGTCGAGGTTTCAGAGAACAATAAAATACAGCCTAGAATAAAAACAATAAAAGATGCAACTCTCATAAGTCTAAAACCGATAAAAAAACTACTAACAAAACAACACTATGGAAGACGAGTTGAGCTATAGAGTGGATTTATTATCCGATTATCTCCGGAAACGGAACTAATATAGGATTGAATAATATTACCGATATTATCATTATTATTCAATTTGGGATCTGCATAATACTTACCAGGGTTTGAACGATTAAGATAATGAGCAATATATCCCATAACATATGCAAGCGCATCTTCTAAACCTAAATCAGCATACACATATCCGGCTGCGATTGAAATATTAAACACGACATTCTTAAACCAATCGATAGCAGTTTGTTGCCTAAATTGAAACACCTTTTGAGGCATTTTTCCAACAAATACGGGATCTGCCCTTGGGTCTTGATTAAAATTACTAAGAACATGGCGCATTAGCATCATATAAATGGACCTATCACTCTCTCTCTTCGTCAAAGAAGAACTAGGTTTCAATTCGTCCAATATAATTTGAGGTATGCGAAGACCTAATAATTCATTTCGGACATCTTCACCCATAACACCGGCAAGGATTCCAGACGTATTCAACACTCTATACAAATTCTTTTCTTCAAGAGAATGAATTATATCATAATCACTGTACATAAGATCTTTACAGGAGTCGGCGAGTGGTGAGACTGTGTATGACTGCAACCTAAACCTATCCTGTTCAGTCATCCTGTTTTTTTCTAGGATCTCACGAGCTTCTGCTAATGAAATTGAAAACAATTGTGCCATATCAAATGATGATTTTATAATAATAGAATGAATAATTACTGTATGAACAACGGTTTTTATCTTGCAGGAGCTCCGGACTCATAACCATCCACAAAAGAATGCGCTTCTTTTATACAAAAAAGCAAAAAACCATACCATTGGACCCAGGGATATTTCCTGCCATTTGTCCATGTAAGCAAAAGAGACACTTGTTCTGCGTGATCCAACAACTCGACCTTCTGCTCCATATATTTTGCGTCATTCTCAATATCTGATATTAAAGAACGTACCTGATAATAATTTGCTGACGTTACGCCTTTGTGCCCATTAATTAAATCCTCTAGCCGATGAAGTTTATTGTGAACAGCAACGACAACTTGATTCAATTCACGATTAACAGATAGCATATGAAGAAACCCCATAGTATGTATTAATTTAGTATTTCGTTGTATAAATGTCGAAGGAAACAACTTTATAACTAAAAAAACAATCAAAACGAAGCTAAAGTTTTTCCATAACTATATGATACTTCTGTTCAGGGGTTAAAATTTTCGTCCATGGACAGAGAACTTGACGCGCCTTTGCAATAACGCGCCCATTTTTATCATAAATCTTTCCGATAAGAAGCCTGGAGAATAGCTTGACATCATACCCATATATTCTCCCGTAAGGGAGTGTGTATCGAGTAATGTTGTTGTTCGTTACCGTATACATCATGCGGGGTATTAATCCACTCGACCAAAGATAAGAAAAAACCAAAGTTTTAGCAAAAAAGAAACCTACCAAAATTTGGTAAAAAGGAACGAGAGGGCGTATCTTAAGTATCTATATACCAGTACTGCAATCACAAAAGCATAAATGTCCACCTGACTTGCTTGTGGACAGGTGGACAAAGTTGGACGAATAAAGGACAATACTTGGGATAACGGTTCCTCGCTATGAGGAAGTTAGTAGGTATTCCAGAATCCCCTCCACATGCAACCCAACAATAGCCTTCTTTCCCGAAGGGGACTCCAGGAAAGCCAGGCTCTCTTTGGAATCCTGGAACCCGTTTTCCGTGAGCGCAGCTGCGCAGCGGGTGCGCGTCAGTAAGGCGAAGCGGGCTTCCTTGTCCGCATCCCCATCGGAATAATCCGTCCGGATCTTGTGGCCCGGCAGATGCTTTTCGGCAGCGCGGTAGAGGCAGTCGGCGAGACGGTCGCCGACAGTCTGACCGGGGGAGGTGTAGCAACTCCAGCCGGTGGCGTTGTGCCACTGGCCATCGGAGCCGGCCGCATCGACATGGACGGAAACGAGGACCACATGGTCTTTGCCCAGGCGGTGGCACCAGGCATTGACCCGGCGGACACGCTCGGCGAGCGGAATGTCTTCAAACTCGGGTACCAGGATCTCGGCATCGTGGCCGAGCGCCTGCAGACGGGCCACCACGGCCGCCGCGATTTCACGGGTGTACTGGTATTCGCGAAAGCGTCCGTCGGGACTGCATTTGCCGGGTGTGTTTAGGGCTCGTTTCCCGATGTGAGTAAATTGGAGATTATTGTCTATCTTTGCAACCGGACGGCAAATCCGGAAATGCGTGGCAGAAAGCCATTTGCGCCGGTGAGCTGTCCTTTCTTTTTGGGCAATCCTGCGTCCTATCCTGAAGTATGGCGAGGCCACACGGTGCGCAGATCGTTGATGCGCTTCATTTTGCCTTAGGTTGCCATATGAATATCAACTCTGGCGGGAAGGCTGGAATATGTAAAACTGAGGTTATTGTTCGCGAAACGGATGAATCATCCATCTGATGCTTTTCGCGGCGGCATATCGAGGAAAAGCGACGGTTTCCTGAACGCGAAAACAATCAGGCGGCGCCAACATCCGTTTCGCGCCCTATTGGGCAACACAGGTGGGTCAATCGTGCAGGTAGCGTCCCAACTTTTGGACTGCTACCGTCAAAAAAGCCTGATTTTGACGGTAGCCTGCCAGATAATGGGACGCTACCATCACTTTGCCGGCCGAAGGGCCCCATGGCCGCTTCAGCGGCCCGCGCCGAAGGCGCGAGGGGTCTGGGGGCTGTGCCACCAGTAAACAGAGGAGGCCGATTTATCGGCCGACTCTCTACAAGAAAAGCTGGCATTTGCCAGCTTTTCTTGTGGAGATGGGCGGAGTCGAACCGCCGTCCGAATAAAGCGCCAGATGGCTTTCTACGTGTGTATCCCGCCTTTGATTGTCGGAGACCGGCTGCCGGAGGGCGGGCCAACGGTCCCTTAGCTTCTGAAACTTGGGGCGCTGTAGAAGCGTCGGCGCCTGCATCCTTCCTGGATGATACCCCATATACCGGCGGGGGAAGGCTAGAATCACCGGCGGGATACTCGTCGCTACGGACCTGGTCCGCGCGATTAAGCTAATCCGCTTGGCAGATTAGGCAGCGAGTGCATAGTTGTAGTTGCCAGTTATGGCTTGCAGTCTGAGATTTACGAGCGGGGCTACGACGCTCGACACGCTTACCGTCCGACATCATTTACCGTCAAAACCAGTACATCCCCAGTGTTGGCGCAGCCTGTCAGGGCGTGCTTTTCGATGCAAAGATGCAAAAAATGCACAAAATGTTGCGTCTTTCCTTAAAAAATTACCAGATATACGTACGGCGATCTTTCGGGAGGTAAAGATAGTTGTTCCGGTCCACGTCGTACAGCTCGTACCAGAGGTCCGTGTTCATGACCACTCCGTTTATGCGCAGGCGAGCGTGGGAGTGTACGTCGGATTCCTCGAGGATCCAGAATTTTTCGTCGCTGTACTGGACGCACCAGATGTTCGCGAAACTCTCGTAGAACTTCCGGAGCTGATCTTCATACACCTTGCCGAAGTAGCCATCCGATTTCAAGTGGGCCTGGTAGGCATCCAGGGCGGTCAGGAAACCGCCCAAGTCGGCAATATTCTCAAACAAAGTGCGGCGGCCGTCCCCATATACACCGGGATAACGATCAGGGTCCATTTCCATATGGTCATAACATTGAATGAGGTTTTCCTGGCGTTCCTCGAAGGCCATCTTATCGGCTACCGTCCACCAGTTTCGCTGGCGGCCTTCCTTGTCGAATTGGCTTCCCATTGAGTCAAAGCCGTGGGTGAGTTCGTGGCCGATGATGGAGAAGAAGGCATAATCGTAAGCCTGGCTTACGTTTTCCGGCAAACAGGGCGGAAGCAGCAGGCCCGGATAAATATAGACATTGTTTTCATACCAATCGTACATGGCGTTCACGAGCGAAAGGTCCGTCGGCTGATAGTCGCCGTTACTGTCCAGTTCGGCCATCGTGAGCTGGCGGGTGAAACGATCAGACGTGCCGATCAGCTCCGCCAGCAGGCGGTCAAACCCGCATCTGTTGCGATGGACGGCTTCCACCAGCGTCTGGCACGTGGCCAGCTGGCTGACGCAGTCCGGGTGCCACTGGTCCGGATAGATCACGCTGAGCATACAGTTGTCCAGCTTTTCGATGGCGTTCTTCCGAGTCGTTTCGCTCATCCAGTCGACGTGCTGGATTCGGTTCCGAAGGGAGGACTGGATTTCCTGGGTAATACCCATGATCTTGTCCTTGAAGGCGGCGGAAAGGTATTTTTGCGCGAAGTGGTAGGATAGGGTGTAATTCAAGGTTAGACGTGCTTCCGCGCGCAGTTCTTCTTCCGTCTTCCGGGCTTTCTCCATCTGTTCTTCGCTCACAAATTCTTCATATATATCCCAGGCTCCCGTTATCAGCTGACAGAGTCCTTCCAGTGGCAGCGCTTCCAATTCTGCCCAGTACTTGTCCATACTCTCACTGGTCACGAACTGTGACGGATTGAGGCCCATACCCCGGATAATCTGGACGGGGGCTGAATCGTCCGCCTTGGTGAGGAGCAGGGGGATCATTTCTTCCGGTGTTGAATCTGTTGAAACGGAAGGCAGCCTGAACGGCGGGTAGAGTTGTCCCGCCCATTTTCCGTTCGCCCAGGAAAGGGTGAAGGTAACGCCGGGATTGGCGCCGTCCATCACCAGCCGGCCGATGGTCGCGTAGGCTTCTTCCCGGGTCGTCGGTTTCGGGTAGCGAGCCTTCTGCGCATTGATGTAGGCCTGGGACTCCTCCGGCTGTTGGTGCAAGGCGTCCATCAGGGCAAAGAAACGGCTGATATCCGGATCACTTCGCTTGAGTTCTTCCATGCGCTGCTCCATGGCCACGTGCGCCTTATAGATTCCGCCGACGGCGCCGGTGGCAGGATACGGCGTTACCTTGAGCCACGAGCCGTTGCAGTAGTCGAAAAAGCTGTCGCCGGGCTTCACCGAAGTGTCTTTGTTGGTCTCGACTTCGGGCGGCAATGGCAGCGGGTCAACCGTAGAATCGGGGAAATCCGGAATGCAGGCGGTCAAAAGCAGCGCAGCAAGGTAGTACGCGAAGGTTCTGGTTTTCATGGCCATGTGTTGTATCATACAAAAATAACCATTAATTTTGTAAAAAAAACAATGAAACGTCGCACTTTCCTCAAAAGCGCCGCGGCGGTGGGAGCTGCAGCCATGCTGCCATCCGGCGTCCTCTCGCTGGCCTCTGGCTGCACGTCCGAAAACACCCCGGGCTGGAATTTCGATGAAGTCATCGACCGTTCGGGGACATGGAGCATCAAGCAGCAGCGTGCCACCGACGGCAAGCTGGCGATGTGGATCGCCGACATGGACTTCAAGACCGATCCGGTCGTGAGCGCGGCCCTGCGCGAAAGGATTGACAGGGACATGATGGGTTATACCTATACGCCCGATGAATTCTACGATGCCATCCTGGGCTGGGAAAAGTCGCAGCACGGATTCGATGTCCCGCGAGAATGGGTCGGGTTCTGCCCCGGCGTCATAGCATCCATTTGTCAGGCCTATCTCACCTTCACGCAACCCGGCGACAAGGTCGTCGTGCAGACACCTGTCTATGATCCGTTTTTCAATTACGCAAAGCGGCTTGGCCGCCAGGTGGTGGAAAATCCGCTCCTCTGGAAAGATGACCACTACGAGATGGACTTCGATGGGCTGGACCGTCTCTACGACAAGCAGGTCAAGGTGCTGATCCTCTGCAATCCGCATAACCCCATCGGCATCATCTGGTCCCGGGAAACCCTCGGGCGGCTGACGGACTGGTGTGCTGCACACGACGTGCTGGTCTTCTCTGATGAAATCCATGCGGACCTGGCCCTGTGGGGAAAAAAGCATGCGCCCTTTTGCAGCGTGAGTCCCACGGCAGCCCGCATCGGTCTGGAGTTCTGCAGCCCCACCAAGGCCTTCAACATCCCCGGTATTTCCGGAACTGCGTATTGCATCATCCCCGATGACGCCAAGCGACAGCGTTACTCCGACACTCTCCATAATGCCAAATTGGCAGAGGCTTCCATTCCGACGCTGGTGGCTACCATCGCCGCCTATACGCACGAACCAAAGTGGCTGGAGGCGGTGAAACGATATATCGAAGGCAATATCACGTTTCTGGAAGAATGCTTCCAGCACGATCCGAATGCCCATATTATCCGTGTCATCCGGCCGGAAGCATCCTTCCTGGTCTGGCTGGACTGCAGGGCGTTGGGACTTCCGCAGCCTGAACTGATGAATTTCTTCAACGACGAAGTGCGTGTCGCCGTGAATAACGGCGCCTCTTATGGTACTGGCGGCGAGGGCTTTATCCGTTTGAACGCCGGCTGTCCCCGTATCATCGTCGAAGAGGCCTTCCATCGCATCGAACACGCCGTCGCCCGTTTGCTGCATCCGGACGCTATGATGGAATGATGTAGAAAATTCTGTTCGTATTCCTTTCAGGCATGCTGGCGCTGGTAAACGCCACAGGCATGCACGACCATGCCATCTTCCAATCGTTCAACGATGGGGTCATCGAGCAGGCTCGTATCCAAACGCTTCATCCGGCAAGCGCACGAGGCGGGGAAGGAGGTCCGTTTCTGGACGGTACCCTACGGTCTGGAAGAAGTAAAATAATTGACGATCAGGCAAACGGCGGTGCCGTCGGGCTTGGTCAGATACAGGTCGATGTGGCCGTCGCCTTTGTCGAGGCAGCGGCAGCAGAGGGTTTCGCCGGTGTGGCATTCCTGCTGGAAACGGACATGGAATGCGCAGAGCGTCTGCCCCTTGATCAACGACGGCTCGATGGCGGAGAGCGCCAGGCGGACGTAGTCGCGGTTGCTCATGTGACCGTTGAAGTCGGTCTCCGATGAGGATATGACATGCTCCAGATAATTCATTCCCGTACTTTCGGCGCTAAGTACGTCGGGAAAAGGGAACCGTGAATGACGGATAAAATTCTGCTCGTCGTACAGCGCCATGACACGCGGATGGCTCCGGCACGGCAGCATCCGCCGTGTGGCGGCATCTACCAATACCCAGACGCTCGTGCCGCGGGCGACAATCTGCCCCCGGACATCCCGGGTCAGGTAATCTACATAAATCTTTATGGTTGAGAGTTCCGACAGGAAGACTTCCATCTGCACGATCCCGGGCCAGGAGGGCAGCGCTTCCAGCCGGGCGTGGAACTCGCTGATCATCCAGGCGAGCCCCTCTTCCTTCAGGTTGAACGGCCCCACCCGGCCTTCCGTGAGAAAGCGGGCAATGGTATCCTGGAAATAACAGAGAACGGCACCGGCGGTCATCCGGTTGTCCGGATCGATGTCTGCCAGGGTCAGGGAATAGACGTGTCTGTATCGTTTCATGAGAAGGATCGTTTTGGTGTTGCAAAGCTACGGAGGAAGATGGGCGAGTGCAAATAATGCTTTATACATTTTGGCTGAAAATGAATAATGTATTAACTTTGCAGTATGATTAGTTATACCTTTTGGCTGATATTATGGATAGTTTGACGCTTGCCCAATTACGCGATGCTCTACCGGTCCAACCCGTCTTGTCGCACGGGGACGATTTCTTCATCATGAACCTGTCGTTCCGTCCGGGCCGGATGCCCCACCTGGCTTTTCCCTGCCGCTTTGAGGGCGTCATCTGCCTGTATTGTATCAACGGCCGCTTTGACCTGCAAGTCGGGCCGGATTCCTATGTGGTGACAAAAGACTGTTTTGCCGTGAGCCTGCCCGAAGACATCCTCACGTTCAAATGGCAGGAGATCCGGGAGACGGGAAAGATCACCATCATGGCCATATCCGACAAACTGCTGCAGGAAATGGAATTCGACCGCATCGGCGCGCTCTATTCTTTCCGGTGCCGCATGGTGAAGGTTGATACGCGCACGATGATCCTCATCCACAACTTCCAGAATATCTTCCGCTCCGTGGCGAGCGACCGTCACGCTGACATCACGCGGAGCCTGGGCTACCTGCTGCGCTCCATGAATATCGAACTGGCCCATATATGGGACCGGATGGCCGATCAGGATACACTGTCCCGGCACGGGCACAATCCCCTGACCGGCCGCTTTCTGGCGCTGCTGGCCCGCTGGCACACGGAGCACCGTGAGCTGGATTTCTATGCGGAGCGACTGGGCTTGACCCCGAAATACCTGTCAGCCGCCGTCAAGGCAGACACGGGCCGTACAGCGCCCGAGTGGATTGTGGAATACGTGCTGATGGAAGCCCGCTACTATCTGAAGCACACGTCCCTGTCGGTCAAAGAGATTGCCTGGGAGTTGCATTTCAACAACCAGATGGATTTCTACCGCTATTTCCAGCGGCATGCGGGCATGGCCCCGTCTGAATGCAGATTCTGCTGATAAAGTAAGGGAGTCTCCCCCTTTTTTTGTATCTTTATCAAATAAACTCCTATCACGATGATCGACAAAGAAACCTGCGCACGCATTATAGCGCTGATACACAAGGAAGTAGTGCCGGCAATCGGCTGTACGGAGCCGATGGCCGTGGCATTGTGCACGGCACGGGCCGTGGAACAGCTGGGCTGCCGGCCCGAGAAAATCGAGGCGTTGCTGAGCGCGAATATTTTGAAGAATGCCATGGGTGTGGGCATTCCCGGAACTGGAATGACCGGCCTGCCGATTGCCATCGCGCTGGGCGCCCTTATCGGAAAGAGCGACTATCAACTCGAAGTGCTGCGTGACCTGACACCCGAAGCACTGGAAGCGGGTAAGCGATACATCGCGGAAGAACGAATCGGCATCCAGCAGAAGAAAGGCATCTCTGAAAAACTCTATATCGAGATCATCGTCACGGCAGGGGAGAAACAGGCCACGGCGGTTATCGCCAAAGGCCATACGAATTTCATCTTCGTGGAGGACGGTCGCCTCGATGACGCTACGCTGCTGAAACTCCTGCCCGCCGACGCAGAACATGTCCCGGACAGTGATGACATTGCGCTGGATCTCAAGCTCGTCTACGATTTTGCTACCACCACACCCCTCGACGAAATCCGCTTCATTCTCGAGACGCGCGACTACAACATGAATGCGGCCCGCGAGGCCATCAAGGGCAACTACGGGCACAACCTCGGCAAGACCATCGACCGTCCGCTCTCCAAAGGCATCCTGGGGAACAGCATCTATTCGCACATGATCTCCCGCACGGCAGCAGCCTGTGACGCACGCATGGGCGGCGCCATGATTCCCGTGATGAGCAACTCGGGCAGCGGCAACCAGGGTATCTGCGCCACCAACCCGGTGTGCGTATTTGCCGAAGAGAATGAAAATACGGAGGAAGAATTGATCCGGGCCCTGACCCTGAGCCATTTGACGGCCATCTACATCAAACAGTCACTGGGCAAACTGTCGGCGCTTTGCGGCTGTGTGGTGGCCAGTACGGGCAGCAGCGTGGGTGTGACATACCTGATGGGCGGCGATTATGCTCGGTGCTGTGCTGCTGTGAAGAACATGGTGGCCAATCTGACGGGGATGATCTGCGACGGCGCGAAACCGTCCTGCGCCCTCAAACTCACCTCGGGTGTTTCGACGGCAGTCCTTTCTGCCCTGCTGGCCATGGAGGGAAAGTGCGTGACCTCGCAAGAGGGCATCGTAGACGACTGCGTGGACCGCACCATCCACAACCTGACGGCCATCGGTGCCGATGCCATGTGCATTACCGATGAACTGGTACTGAATATCATGACTTCGAAAGGCTGCTGAATCCAGTGCATATGAAACGTTCTGTCATCCTGTTGCTGTTTGCCGTATCGCTCCTTCCGTACGGCTGCGGGCAGGCGCATCTGGACCGCCAGACGCGGCAACTGCTGGGTGAGCTGGATGGCTACGTGGCGGCTCGTGAGGTGTATGTGGCCCGCAAGCTCGACCAGATGGACGCTTTGCGGAAACTGGCCGATGCAACGCTCGATCCGCAGTTGCGCTTCGAGACGGAACTGAACATTGCATCGGAATATTTTTCGTTCCAGTTTGATTCTACGCAGCATTATCTCAAGCATTGCCAGGAACTGGCCATGTGGTCGTTGCAGGATAGGGAGCGCTTCATGCTGGCATCTGTCCGTCTGGGTCATCTCTATGCAAAGGCCGGCAGCCATATGGAGGCTTACCGGCTTCTCTATGAACAGATTGATACGACAGGGCTTTCTGAAACACTGAAGACCGAATATCTGCTGACCTTGTATGATTTCAGCCTTGATCTGGCGGGCAATTCCGGCCTGGTCGACCAGTTGAACATTGCGAATGCTGCTTCTTTCCGGCCGGCGCTCTATGAAAGGATTCCCCGGGACAGTGAATCCTGGCGAAGCATCCTTCGGGATGATTTGTCCGAACAGGGACGCTTTGCCGAGGCCGACAGCGTGGCCCGGCTGCTGCTTGCCGGGACGAATCCGGAAGAACACAAGTATGCCATCTATGCGTTCTATCTGTCCGAGATTGCCGGACGCAGCGGCCGCACGGCTGAGCAGATGGCCTGGCTGGTGCGTTCGGCCGAGTGCGATATGATCAACGCCGTGAAAGACTACGCATCGCTGACGATGATTGCTCAGAACATCCTGCCGTCCGATGTCGACCGTTCTTTCCATTATCTCCGCATTGCGCAGGAAGATGCTTTGTTCTATAATGCAAAACTCCGTCCCTGGCAGATCTCCCGTTTCCTGATTGAAGTGCAGGATGCGTACGCGGCGCGCCAGATCCGCATGAAAAAATGGGCGGATGCAGCCTCCATTCTGATGGCGGTGCTGGTTTTGGCGCTTTCGTTGTTCAGCTGGTTTTATGTGACCCGGTCCCGGAAACTGGCTGCCATGCAGAAAGAGTTGGAAGTGAGCAATGCCCGCCTGACGGCGGCCAATTCGGCCCTGAATGCACTCAATGCGCAGATTTCCGATGCTGACCGGGTGAAAGAACAGTTCATCATTTCGTTCCTGGAAAGCTTCTCCAACCAGATTCATTTGTTCCGGACTGAGGACAACCGGCTGCGCAACCTGGTGAAGCGGGGCAGGGCGGACCTGCTGCTCAAGGACCCTGCGCTCTCGAAGCGCTCTGAAAAGGCCCGCGAGGAATTCTATCGTACTTTCGATACGACTTTCCTGGCCATGTATCCTTCTTTTGTGGACCAATTCAATGCGCTCCTGCAGGAAGATGCTCGTGTAGACCCTCCTCGCGGCCAGTTGAATACGGAGCTCCGGGTGTTTGCCTTGATCCGGCTGGGCGTGGACGACTCGAAGCGCATTGCTTCCATGCTTGACTATTCCCTTAGCACCATCTATAATTATAAGGTTGCCGTCAAGAACAAGGCCCTCGGTGATCGGGATTCCTTCGAAGAGCAGGTCAAACGCATCGGAAAGTAGCGGTTTCTCCTTCCTTGATCACTACTTTTCTTGGTGTACTATAGAAAGCGAATCGACTGAATATTAGTTGGTTCGCTTTCTTATTCCGCTACTATTTCATTCTAGTGGGCGCAGGGGCTTTCATTTCTGTTTAATTTTGTCATGGCGAAAGTCCAAAACGACGAAAACGACAGATTATACTTTACAATTTTAACCAAAACGCCCATTTTAAACCCATAAGCGTATGAAAAAATTTGCTGCAATGATCCTTGCATTAGGATTGAGCCTGGCTGCTTTCGCGCAGAACATCACCGTCTCCGGTGTCGTTCTCGACGCGTCGAATCAGCCGATTGTCGGCGCTTTCGTGGTCGAAAAGGGAACCAGCAATGGCACGTCCACCGGTCTGGATGGAGATTTTACGCTCCGGACCAAATCGGGTGCCGTACTGGAGGTCTCCTGCATCGGCTATGTGACACGTACGATTACGGTCTCGCAGGACCAGCGCTTGGAAATCATCCTCGAAGATGACACCCAGATGCTGGACGAAACGATCGTCGTCGGTTACGGTGTCCAGAAGAAAAGTGTTGTAACCGCTTCGATTTCCAAAGTAGATGGTGACGCATTAAATAAGGTGCGCGCCTCCACTGTCAACGATGCCATCAAAGGCAAAGTCTCCGGTGTTCAGATCACCCAGGCTTCCGGCCAGCCCGGTTCCGGTTCGCAGATCAAGATCCGTGGTATCGGTTCCGTCAACAACTCCGACCCGCTTTACATTGTGGACGGCATGCCTGTCGACGGAGGCATCGATTACCTGAACCCCAATGACATCCAGTCGGTCGAGATCCTGAAGGATGCGGCATCCGCTGCTATCTACGGTGCCCGTGCCGCCAACGGTGTGGTCCTGGTGACCACCCGCAATGGCGAGAAAGGCAAAGCATCCCTCACCTACAACGGCAGCTACGGCTGGCAGAATCCCTGGCGCAAGAAAGAAGTCCTCAATGCCACGGAATATATGGTGATCATGAACGAGGCCCGTATCAACGACGGCGGCGCCCCGCTCTATTCCGCAGCGGAAATCGCAGCGGCCGGCAAGGGTACCGACTGGCAGGACGAGACCTTCAATTACAACGCGCCCATCATGCAGCATCAGCTCTCGCTGAGCGGCGGTACCGACAAGGTCACGTACTTCCTTTCCATGGGTTATTTCAAACAGGACGGTATCGTTGGCGGCAACTATGGCAAGTCTAACTATGACCGCCTCTCCATCCGTTCCAACAACGTCTACGTTCCTTTCGAGTCGAAGGAGCGCAATTTCCTCAACAAGCTGACGCTGACGGCCAACATCGCGTATTCCAACATCAATTCGACGGGTATCACGACCAACTCCGAGTTCGGCTCCGTGCTTGGATCTGCCGTCGGTTTCAATCCCTCGATTCCGGTATTCGCCTCCGAGGCGGAAGCGGCCCGCATCCTGGCCGAGCATCCGACGGCCATTGTCGCCGCCGACGGCCGCGTGTACTCGCTTCCTCCGACGGGTTACCAGGAGCTCACCAACCCGGTGGCCAACCTCGACACCCCGTCGAATACCTATTACAAGACCCATAAGATCGTGGCCAACTTCGCCGCGGAACTCGACATCCTTCCCGGTCTCAAGTTCAAGAGCAATTTCGGCACCGACTTGGCCTTCTGGCGCAACCGCGGCTATGGTTTCGAGCAGTACAAGAGTTCGATGAACCAGACGCTGACCAGCTGGGTGAACATGGGTATGAACGAAGGACTCCGCTGGCAGGTGGAGAATTACTTCTCTTACAACCGGCAGTTCGGCAAACACTCCATCGCTGCCGTGCTCGGCCAGTCCGCGATGAGCTACTCCTACATCTATGTGTCGGGCACCGATTACAACCTCAAGGAGACCAATCCGGCCATGGCCTATATCGATTCGGCCATCGGCAGCACGGATGACGAACGCACGAGCGGCGGTACCGGCGGTTACGACCACCAGCGCCTGGCTTCGTACTTCTTCCGCTTCGACTACAATTTCGACGAGCGCTACATGCTTGAGTTCACGATCCGCCGCGATGGTTCCTCTCGTTTCGGCCCGGGCCACAAGTGGGCGACTTTCCCCGCTGTCTCCGCCGGCTGGAACATGACCAACGAACCCTGGTTCCGCGACGGCCGCCCCGATTGGATCAACCAGCTCAAGATCCGCGCCAGCTGGGGCCGCAACGGTAACGAGAACATCGGTAACTTCCGCTATGCTTCCCTGATGGACACCGGCCAGGAGTATTACTTCGGCATTGGCGCTGCACCCTATGGAAACATGTATTCGGGTGCTTCTCCGGCCGCTCTGGCCAACCCGACCATCCGCTGGGAGGAATCCGAGCAGGTTGACGTCGGTTTCGACGCCCGTCTGTTCAGCGACCGCCTGAGCTTCGGCTATGACTTCTACAACAAACGGACAAAAGGCATGCTCATGGACAAGCCGATTCCGGCTTATGTAGGCCAGGGCGCACCGATGTCCAACCTCGGTGACATGCGCAACTGGGGACACGAATTTGAGATCAGCTGGCAGCACCAGGTAGGGTCTTTCCACTACTCGATCAGCGCCAATGCTTCTCTGCTCCGCAACCGCCTGATCAACCTCGGCAACGAGTCGGGAGAGGCCGTGTACCAGAGCAACGGTGCTTCCGGCATCGGTGACTATGTGAAAGGTTCCAACGGCATGGTCTGGCCGTATTTCTACGGTATGAAGACCAACGGCATCTTCCAGAACTGGGCGGAGGTCGAAAGCTACAGGGACCGCGACGGCAATCTGATGCAACCCAGCGCTCAGCCGGGTGACGTCCGTTTCGTCGATGTCAACGGCGACGGTTACGTGAACGACAACGACCGTACGATGATCGGCAAGGGCATGCCCGACTGGACCGCCGGCCTGACGATGTCCGCCGACTGGAAAGGAATTGACTTGACCTTGTTCTTCCAGGGCTCTTTCGGCAACGACGTGTTCGACTACTGCATGCGTGGTGACATTCCGGCGCAGAACCGTCCGGGCTGGGTGCTCGACCGCTGGATCGGCGAAGGCACTTCCAACAGAATTCCGCGTATGACCAACGCGAACCCGAACCAGAACTGGCGCTCTTCCGACCTCTGGGTCAAAGACGGCTCCTTTGTCCGACTGAAGACCGCCCAGCTGGGCTACACCTTCCCCGCCAAATGGATGAAGGTTGTCTTCATCAAGAACTTCCGCGTGTATGTGGCCGGTGAAAACCTCCTGACCTTCACGAAGTACGAAGGTTTCGACCCGGAGATGGCATCCGACGGCTATACGACCATCGGCGTGGACCGCGGCATCTATCCGCAGTCCCGCACCATCACCCTTGGCGCTTCCATCACCTTCTAATCAATTTTTCAGACGATTATGAAACTCTATAAATATATTGCGGTTGTCGCTTTTGCCGGACTGGTGCTGACCAGCTGCGGCGAGGAATTCCTCACGTCCCACACGACCCATCAGGGTGCGGCCGGTGCGGAAGCTACCGAAAATGCGATTCTGTCCTACCTGACGGCGACCTACCAGCCGCTGCTGATGGACTCTTACGCAAACTACAACTACAACCATATCCTGCTGCTCTCCGACCTTCGCTCCGATGATATCTACAAAGGTGGCGGCGATGCCGGCGACCAGTCCTGGATGTACCATATGTCCCTCTTCCAGATTCCTGCATCGGAGAGCCCGACCGGCATCTGGAGTCTGTACTACACGGCAATCGCCCGTGCCAACAACACGCTGATGGCCATCGACAATGCCGTCGGTTTCGACAGTGACGCCGCCAAGCGCAAGCTGGCCGGTTATAAGGCAGAGGCCCTGTTCCTGCGTGCCTACTATCTGCACCATCTGTGGAAACTCTACGGCAACATTCCTTTCTTCACCGAACCGCTCGAAGATCCTTTCATGTCTCCGCAGAAGAGCGCTGACCAGATCTACAGCGACATCATGGCTGACATTGCCGAAGCCGAGCGGGCTGCCGCCGAAGCGGGCGACGAGTTCCCGATGTATACCAACGGCACCATGAAGCAGGCCCGGGCCAACCTGGCCGCTCTCTATATGCTGAAGGCCCGTGTGGTGATGTACCAGAACGATCAGTCCAAATACGGTGAAGTGGCCTCCAACATGGCCGCCATCATCTCCAGCGGCCGCTACGGCCTCATCGCTTTCGACGCTCTCTGGACGGGTGCCGACGAGAACGACTTTACGCCGGAATCCATCTTCGAAAGCAACCAGATTTCCGACGGCAAGCGCGACTGGGGAAGCGCGTGGACCGGCTGCGGCACCAACCTGCCGGCCTATATCTCACCGAACGAACTCTCCGACCCTGTGTTCTGCGGCGGCTGGGGCTTCGGTCCGGTGCGTCAGGCTACCTGGGACATGTATGAACCGGGTGACGTGCGCCGTGAAGGGTCCATCAACAAATTCGCCGACGGTACCTATGGTCCGCGTTTCCAGAACACCGGCCTTTTCCAGAAGAAGTATGCCGCCCGTACGGCGCTCCGTTCGCCGATCGGCACCGTGGACCTCAACTATCCGAACAACCTGATCCTCTTCCGTTACGCGGAGACCCTGCTCAACTATGCCGAACTTGTCGGCCTGCAGGGCAACGCTCCGGCCGGAGGTGTGTCCGCCCAGGACTGCTTCGACCAGATCCGCGCTCGCGCCGGCCTGGGTTCCATCCCGTTGACCTGGGAAAACCTCAAATCGGAACGTCGCAAGGAGTTCGTGGGCGAGGGCATGCGTTTCTGGGACCTCATCCGCTGGGGTGATGCCGCAGAAGTGCTGACTGAGAACGACGTCACTTTCCAGAGTGTCCGTACCTTCAATCCTTCCAAGGACAAATATCTCCCGATTCCGCAGAGCGAAATGAGCCGTACCGCCGGTACGGGTGAGTTTGAACTCAAGCAGAATCCTGGCTATTAATGGTTAACTTCCAATGTCAATCAATATGAAAAACATATTCAAAGTCAGTATGGTCCTGTCCGTCGCCGCGGCGCTCCTTTTCGGTTGCGCGCCGCTGGACAAGGATGACTACAAGCTCGGCGAGCCCGTCAGCGAGAGTGAACTCTCCTTTGTGTCTTCGCCGTCCGCCGTTACGCCGAACATCATTGTTCTGAGGAATACGTCCTCCACGAATGGCGTAGCTTTGTGGGATCTGGGCAACGGTTCAACCGCCAAGGGCGATGAGGTCACCGTAGCTTATCCCTTCAAGGGCGAATATACGGTAGCGATGTCGCTCTATACGTCTGGAGGCAGCGCCACAATCTCGAAGGTGATCAATATCGAAAACGATGATTACGGTTTGCTCGACACCCCGGGCTTCAATGCCCTGACCGGTGGCGCTGATGCCACTGAAGGAAAGACCTGGGTCTTCGCCCGCTATACCCGCGGCCACTTCGGCGTCGGTGACATCAATGCGGCGCCCGAGGAGAACGGGCCGGCCTGGTGGCAGTGCGATCCCAATGGAAAAGAAGGCTGCTCGCTCTATGAAAACGAGTACACTTTCATCCAGCGGGGTACGAAACTCATCTGGGAAAACCAGGGCTACATCTACACCAATGAGAACGGCATGAACCACCTGGGTATTCCCGGTACGCCCAATCCGCTTGTCGGAGACTTCGACGTGCCTTATACACCTGCCGGCAACCTGACCTTCTCGCTTGATGAAGAAAACATGACGCTGACACTCGGCGGCAATGCCTTCCTGGGCTTCTATACCGGCGTGAGCGTATATCACATCATTCGCCTGACCGAGCATGAGCTCTATGTCTGGTGCGGCAGTGAAGCTGAGCCCGGCAACGCCTGGTATTTCATTTTCGTCCCGAAAGACGAGCTGAAGGAACCCGATCCGGAACCGGTCATCCCGCCGGATCCGAAACCCGAACCGGAAGAGGCCTGGTTCCGTCCGAACGCCGAGACCAACCTGCTCCGTACCACTTTCGACTACGAGCAATGGTTCAGCGGCGCTGACTGGGGCGGTGGCCTGGAGCCGGGCATTTCCATCAAGAACAACATTACCATCGTCGTGCCCGAGGGCATCGGTGGCGGTGAGTGGATGGGACAGTTCAAGATCCGCACGCACGTCCCTGCTGCGTCCCGCGAACGCTTCGACTTCAGCTGCAACATTGCTGCTTCGAATCCGGGTACTGCAACGGTCAAGATGACGGCGGATGACGATCCGTCAGACGATGAGTTCTTCTACAACGGCAATGTGGCCGTCGATGGCGTCACGCTCTTCGAATCGGCCGACCACATGCTCAACAAAGATACGGAGAGCATCCTGCTGGTCTTCGACTTCGGCCGTTTCCCGGCCGGTACGGTGATCACCCTGTCCGACCTTTGCCTCCAGAAGCACATTCCGATCAGTGACAAGCCTGAAGTAGTGAATCTGTGGCCTGCGGCCAATGTGACCACGACGCAGTGGTTCAGCGGTCCGGACTGGTCCGGTGGCCTGACTGCCGATTTTACGATGCTCGAAGGCAACGGCTTTGAACTGACTGTTCCCGACGGGGTCGGAGGCAGTGAATGGATGGGCCAGTTCGCCCTGCATACCGACATCCAGTTGCTCGCATCCCACGAGTATGAGCTCGTCTGCACGGTGACGGCTACCAGTGCCTCGCAGTTCACGATGAAGCTGACGAACGATCCGGAAGATGACAGCAAGGTCTGCTTCTACGACAACGCCCTCAACATGAAGGAGGGTATGGTGACGATCCGCAAAGTCGCGGTCAAACCTGCGTCTGCAGATGCTGAAGCGGCCATGCTGATCTTCGACTTCGGCCGTACGCCGGCAGGTACGAAGATTACCGTAACCGACATCGTACTTCAGGAGTACATTCAGTAATGGACAGGATGCTGCACATACTGACACTTCTTTTTCTGCTGGTTTCCTGCAATCCGGTTCCGACCCCGGAACCGGAGCGGGAACCGGAGATCACTTTTTCGTCGAATGAGCTGGTGCTGAGTTCCGAGGGAGGCGAGTCTTCGCTCAAGGTGAGTGCCTCCGCAGGTTGGAGCATTGCTACGGACGGGCAAACCTGGTACGCGCTGGTTTCCGCACCGCAGGTCTATGCGGGAGAAAGTATCCTGAAAGTATCTGCGGAGCCCAATTATACAACGGCAGCCCGTACGGCGACCCTTCGCTTTACGAGCGGCAACAAGACCGTCAGTCTCAAGCTGTCGCAGGCATTTTTTGTACCGGAACTGACTTTTTCGCAAAGCACGGTGACGGGCGAAGGTGCGGGCGGCACGGTGACCGTGACGACGCGCGCCAATGCCGGCTGGACGCTTGACGAAACGGATCTGGACTATTGGTTTTCGATCAGTCCGAGGTCCGTCGGCCGGGGCGATGGCGAACTGAAAGTGACGTTCTGCAAGAGCTATTCGGCACAGCCGCGTTCGAAACAGGTCCGTTTCCGCAGCGGTGAGCATGAGAAGATCCTGACTGTCACACAGAAAGAAGGTACGCCCGTTCCTTCCGGCGCTTATGTGCCTGAAGGCTACGAGCTGGTGTGGCAGGATGACTTCTCCGGAGTTTCGTCAGCCCTGACCGACAAGTGGCGTTACGAAGACTGGGCGCCTGGCCGGGTGAATCACGAACTTCAGCGCTATCTGCCGGATGACCGGCGTACGTCCTATACGCAGGACGGCGCTTTGCACATCGTGGCCCGCAAAGACGGGAACCAGGTGATTTCCGCACGGATGAACAGCCGTGAATCCTGGCTCTACGGCTATTTTGAAGCCGCCATCTGGCTGCCGACAGGCAAGGGTACCTGGCCTGCGTTCTGGATGATGCCGGACGATTTTTCAAAAGGCTGGCCGGCCTGTGGCGAGATTGACATTATGGAAGAGGTCGGCGTGGATGCGAACATCACCTCTTCTTCCATCCACTGCGAGTCGTACAACCACGTAAAGAACACTCAGAAGACGGCTTCCCGGACGATTCCGGGCGCCGAGAACGAGTATCACGTATATGCACTCGAGTGGACGAAAGACTATATCAAGACTTATGTGGACGGCGTGCTGCTGCTGGAATTCCGTAACGACAAGGCGGGTCGGGACAGCACTTGGCCGTTCAACAAGAAATTCTACGTCATCTTGAACCTCGCCTGGGGCGGTGACTGGGGCGGCTATGCCGGTGTGGACGAAAGCGTGCTCCCGTGCACGATGAAGGTTGATTATGTACGTGTTTACAAAAAGTAAGGAAAGATGAAATATACCAGAACCCTGCTGTTGGCCGTCCTGCTGGTGTCGCTGGCTGCCTGTACGCAGCCAAAGCCATCGACGGTGGGTTCCGATGCCGGCATTGAGAAACGCATCGAACAATTGTTGTCCAAGATGACCCTGTCCGAGAAGATCGGACAGATGAACCAGGTGTCGGTCGGCGGAGAGGTGTCCAACTATGCCGAAGCCATGCGCAATGGTCAGATCGGTTCGATCCTGAACGAAGTGGATCCGGTCAAAATCAATGAATTTCAACGCATTTGCGTGGAAGAATCCCGTCTCGGCATTCCACTGCTGGTGGGCCGCGACGTGATCCACGGTTTCCACACGGTTTTCCCGATTCCACTGGGCCTGGCTGCCACTTTCGATCCGGCATTGGTGGAGCAGGGCGCACGTATTGCGGCGGTTGAGGCCACTGGGCAAGGCGTCCGCTGGACCTTCTCGCCCATGCTCGATATCGCCCGCGACCCGCGTTGGGGCCGCATGGCAGAAGGCAGTGGGGAAGATGTATGGCTTGATGCCCGCATGGCGGAGGCCATGGTCCGCGGTTATCAGGGGACAGATCCGGACGGGAGTTCGATGGCTGCATGTATCAAGCATTTTGTGGGATACGGCGCCGCCGAGGGCGGTCGCGACTACAACAGCACTTTTCTGACTGAACGCCAGTTGCGCAATGTATATCTGCCCCCGTTCGAGGCAGCCGTGAAGGCTGGCGCCATGACGCTCATGACCTCGTTCAACGACAATGACGGCGTGCCGTCCACGGGCAATACTTTCATCCTTAAAGATGTCCTGCGCGACGAATGGGGCTTCGACGGATTGGTGGTGACGGACTGGAATTCCATGGGCGAGATGATTTCCCACGGCTTCGGTGTCGACCGCAAGGATGTGACCTGCAAGGCCGTGAACGCCGGTGTCGACATGGATATGATGACTTTTGGCTTCATCTCTCATCTGGAAGAATTGGTGGCCAGTGGCAGCGTGAAAGAATCCGTCATCGATGATGCCGTCCGTAACATTCTCCGTATTAAGCTGCTGCTGGGGCTTTTCGAACATCCTTATGTTGATGTTGCAGCGGGCAAGGCCGTGCAATATGCCGAAAGCCATCTGGACGCTGCCCGACGCAGCGCCGAAGAATCTGTCATCCTGTTGAAAAATGATGGCATTCTGCCGCTCGACGCCGCGCAGGTACGCAGCATCCTGGTTACCGGTCCGATGGCCGATGCCCCGCACGATCAACTGGGTACCTGGGCCTTTGATGGCGAAAAATCCCATACTATAACGCCGCTCATGGCCCTGCGGGAGCGCTTTCCGGGCAAAGTGAACTATGTGCCTTACGGTTACAGCCGGGAACGGCGTACCCGTTTCGATGATATCGTGTCAGCTGCGCGCCGTGCCGACGTCGTACTGGTGTTCCTCGGCGAGGAGGCCATTCTGTCGGGAGAGGCGCACTGTCTGGCCGACCTGAACCTGATCGGCACGCAAAGCGAGTTGCTTGCTGCCTTGAAGGCTGCCGGCAAGCCTGTGATTGCCACGGTGATGGCCGGCAGGCCGCTCACCATCGAGCGCGACCTGCCCAACTGCCGGGCCCTGCTCTATGCCTTCCATCCCGGAACCATGGGAGGACCGGCACTGGCCAACCTGATCTTCGGCGACGTGAATCCTTCGGGCAAGACGCCGGTGACCTTCCTCCGCACGGTGGGTCAGGTTCCGATGTATTATTCGCACAATATGACGGGGCGTCCCTACAAGGGAGAAACGCTGTTGAATGATATCGCCCTGGAGGCTGGACAGACCTCGCTGGGCAATACGTCCTATTACCTGGACTACGGCGCCCGGCCGCTCTTTCCTTTCGGCTATGGCTTGAGCTACACCACTTTCGACTATTCGGACATTGCGTTGGACAAGACGGTTTATCCGGCTGACGGCATGATTACGGTTTCCTTCAAGCTGGCCAATACCGGCGCTTTTGACGGCACGGAAGTTGCGCAGATCTATGTCCGTGACCTGGTGGGATCCGTAACCCGTCCGGTCAAAGAGCTCAAACATTTCGAACGTGTTGCCCTGAAGGCAGGAGAACAGCGCACAGTCCAGGTGCAGATTCCGGTATCCGAACTGGCTTTCTGCGGACTGGACGGTGCCTGGAAAGTGGAACCCGGCGACTTCCAGTTATGGGTGTCCGGCGACAGTGATTCCGGGCAGCCCGTTTCATTTAAAGTACAATAGACGGATGCGTCATTATTTTAGGTTATTTGTTTGGTTGAGCGTAATGCTGCTTTCGGTTGCTTGCTACGAGGGACCGAAAGCAGAGCTGCGCTCTGTCTCCGTTGATCGGGATGCATTGGTGGTTCCCGTTTCGGGAAACGCTGATTTTTATTTCACGGTAGATGAACCCGGTTATGCATTTGACCTGGAGGATGACGTAGTCCTGTATCTGGCCAAAGGCCAGTTTCTTGCTTCGCAGTATTTCTTTCTGAGCCGTGTGGAAAGGGATACGATGCCCGGCCGTTACCGGGCTTTCGTCACCGACCGGGGCATCCGGGACGATTACAATGAGGAAGTGTGCATCGGCGTGCGCTTGCCCGAAGGCGTGATGAAGCTTTCTCCAAGCTTCCGCTGCGTGGGTGAATACGGCGGTCCGGACGGGCCGGCCAGAAAGACGGGCCTGCCTGTGCTGTATCTCGATACCCAGTATGGGGCCAAGATTCTCTCGAAAGAGGATTACGTGAAGGCAACAGTGACGCTGCACGACGGCGACGAAGTGACCGACGCTCTTCCGTGCAGTGTACGCGGCCGCGGCAACACGACCTGGTACTGGCCGAAGAAACCCTATCTGTTGAAAATGGATGCGAAGACTTCGTTCTTCGGTTTCCCGGCCCACAAGCGCTGGATCCTGCTGGCCAACTTCATGGACAAGACGCTGATGCGCAACCTGGTGGCGATGCGGGTCTCCTCCATGACCTCGCTCGCCTGGACGCCGCGCTGTCGCAGCGTGGAACTGGTGCTCAACGGGCAGCCGCAGGGAACCTATGTGCTCATCGAACAGGTGCGCGTCGACAAGAACCGGGTCAATATCAAGGACGGCTTCCTTTTCGAATCGGACTTTCATTATGACAACGATATCCAGTGGATCGACCCGCACGGTCGTTCCGTGGAGTTTTCCAACGGCATCCCTTTCGCCATCAAAGATCCGGATTCTGACGAGATCACGTCTGAGCAGATCCAGGAAGCCAAGGACCTGATTTCACGTACTGCTGCTGCAATTTACGGTCCTGATTTCCGTGACCCGGAGAAGGGTTATGCTTCGGTGATCGATGTGGATTCTTTCATCGATTACTGGATCGTCTTCGAAGTGATGGGCAATCACGAACTAGGCAATCCCGGCAGCGTATATTCCAGTTGGGACCGCGGTGGCAAGCTCATGGCCGGTCCCTGCTGGGATTTCGACTGGGGCGTGTTGTCGTACAACGCCAATCCCATCGCCCAGACGGGCCTGGTGAACGGCAAAGCCTGCTGGTACGCCCGTCTGTTTGAAGATCCGGCCTTCAAGGCACGGGTCAAGGCGCGTTTTGAGGAGCTGCTGCCGCAGCTTCAGACCATTCCTGCCTATATCGACGAATTGGAGAAACAGCTCGAGGCTTCGGCTGCCTTGAACTTCTCGATGTGGAATCCGGCAGAGGATGCCTGGACAAACGGGGGCCGCATCATCAACGGGGATGAAAATATCTCTTTCCACGATGCAGTCGCACGGCTCCGCAAAATTTATGAGGAGCGGTTGACCGTTATCCAGGACAATCTGTAAGGCCTATTCCAAACTCTCCAGTTGAACGCCCGGGAGGCTGGTCAGGCGCGTGATGATTTCAAGGGGCTTCTCCCGCTTGGGAACGCGCATGGAAAACTCAGCCTTGTAACGGTCGCCCTGCCGGACAAAAGACAGATACTTCACGGGATTTCCCAGTGTCCGGATGGCCCCTTCAAGGGCTTTTTCGTCTTCCGAAGTAAGGATGGCCGTCATCTGATGATAACCCAGCTTGAAATGGCAGACATTCAGGATTTCTGTGCAGGCGATGACCAGCACGGTGCAGATGGCCGCCATCAGAACCATGCCGCTGCCGGCCCCGAGGCCGATGGCTGCCGTGACCCAGAGGCCGGCTGCCGTGGTCAGGCCGGTGATCAGGTTGGTTTTGCTCTTGATGATGAGTCCGCCACCAAGGAAACCGATTCCGGAGACCACGCCTGCCGCGACGCGGGCAGCGTCGAAGCGTGAGGAATCCGAGAATCCGTATTTGGAAATCAGCATGAAGAGGCAGGCGCCCATGGCGACCAGCATGTGGGTGCGCACGCCGGCGCCCTTGCCGCGGAATTCACGTTCATAGCCGATGGCCAGGCCCATCACGGCCGCAGATACCAGCCGGACAATCAGCTGGACGATTTCATGTTCAAGGATTGCATTCATAGTATTTGGTTTTATTTGATTCGTAAGAAGCTATAGCCAAAGCGCTTGCAGGCGGCTTTTTCCAACTCTTCGCGGTCGTCGGGGTGGGCGATGGCGATCAGGGCTTTGGCCCGCTGGGCGAGGTTCTTGCCGCGGAGGTAGGCGATGCCCCATTCCGTGGCTACGTACTGTGTCTGGAAACGCGTCGTGACCACGCCGGCACCAGGTGTGAGCGTCGGGACGATCTTGCCTTTTCCCTTGTTGGTGCGCGAAGGCAGTGCGATGAAGCACTTGCCTCCTTCGGAGAGCGAGCAGCCATACATAAAGTCGTGCTGGCCGCCCACGCCCGAGAAGATCATTTCGCCGATGGAGTCGGCGCAGATTTGTCCCGTCAGGTCGACTTCCAGCGCCGAATTGATGGCGCAGGCTTTCGGGTTCTGGGCGATCAGGAAAGGATTGTTGGTGTAGGCTACGTCGTAGAATTCCATCGTCTTGTTGTGGTCGATGAATTCATACATTTCTTTCGAGCCCAGTGCCAGTGCGGCGATGCTGACGCCCGGATGCACTTTCTTCAGGGAGTTGTCGATGACGCCTTCCTTTATGAGCCGGATCACCCCGTCGGTCATGGCTTCAGTATGCAGGCCCAGGTGCTTGTGGTGTTTGATTCCGTTGAGGATGGCATTCGGAATGCCGCCCACGCCGATCTGGAGGCAGGCGCCGTCGGGAATCTCGGCCGCCACGTTGGCACCGATGGCTTCTTCAATCTCTGTGGGCTCGCCGAACTGCATGGCGATCGGGGGCACGTTGCATCGGACGGCCGCTGCGATTTTCGATTCATGGATCAGGCATCCTCCATACAGGTAGGGGATGGCTTCGTTGACCTGTGCGATCACGACGCGTGCGGTTTCCACGGCGGCCACGGAAATGTCGCAGCCGATGCCATAGCTGCAGTAGCCGTTTTCATCGGGCAGCGAGCAGTTGATGAACGCCACGTCGATGGGCAACTCTCCCTTGCGGAAAAGGGCCGGCACTTCGCTCAGGAAGCACGGTGTCAGTGAGCCGTAACCTTCAGCGACATGTTTGCGCTGGTCGGCGCACAGGAAGATGCTGTTGACCAGGAAGGAATCTTTGTATTCGGGTTTGCAGAAAGGAGCAGGTCCTTCCGTGATATTGAAGCCCGAAACGATCTGGACATCACGCAGTTCGTCGGCCCGGCGGGTCAAGGCTTCCTGCAGGATCACCGGCACGGAGGTGCTGCCCTGGCAGCAGATGGTATCACCGCTTTTGACGAGACGGACGGCCTCGTCGGCAGTCATGTAGTTCATGGGCGCTTACTTTTGGGCCGATGCAAGGCCTGCATCGAAGGCTTTGATATTGGCGGCCACGACGTCTTCGCCCTTGCGTCCGAAGATCCGGCGGATGCCGTCGCGGAGCTTTTCAGGGTCGAGGATGTCAAGCACGGCGGCGGTAGCGCCCAGCAGTACCATGTTGGCGCTGCGCGGGGAGCCCGTATCCTTGGCGATGGCATCGACATCAATGGCGATCACGCGCGGAAGTTTGTTCAGTTCGGCCATCACGCTTTCCATCGCCGGATAGTCGGGAATATTGACAAAGGGGACGGTATTGGTGATGATCCAGCCCTGCTGCGCGAGGTACGGCACGTAGCGGAGGGCTTCCATGGGCTCGAGCGAGACGATCAGGTCGGCGGCGCCGCGGGGGATGAGGTCGCTGTGGATGGGTTCCGACGAGAGGCGGAGGTTCGACTGGACGTCGCCGCCGCGCTGGCTCATGCCGTGGACTTCGGCTTGTTTGAGGTGCAGGCCCTGCTGGAGGGCGGCAGAACCGATGACCGTGGCGATGGAGAGGATGCCTTGTCCTCCCACGCCTGCGAGAATGATATCTTGTTTCATAGGAGATTTACTTTTTGGCGTGCCTTCTGGCGGTTTGGATGCATTCGCGGCGGCAGACGATCACCGAGACGCCGTGGTATTCGATTTCTTCCCGGATCACTTTCTCCATGTCGGGATAGTTCTTGGGAAGCGGGACGATGGTGCGGATGTGGGCCGGGTCTACGCCGAGACCGGCGCAGATGGCTTCGATGCGGCCCGTTCCGGCGGAGTCTTGTCCGCCGGTCATGGCGGTGGTCAGGTTGTCGGAAATGCAAAGCACTACGTCAGCGTTCGAGTTGACCGCGTCAAGCAGGCCGGTCATGCCGCTGTGGGTGAAAGTCGAGTCGCCGAGCACGCCGACCGACGGCCAAGTGCCGCTGTAGGCGGCGCCCTGTGCCATCGTGAACGAGGCGCCCATCTCCACGCAGGTATGGATGGCGTGGAAGGGTGCCATGTAACCGAGGGTGTAGCAGCCGATATCGCTGAATACGCGGGCGGTAGGGTAGTCTTTCTTCAGCACGTTGTTGAGGGCGGTGTAAAAGTCGCGGTGGCCGCAGCCCTGGCAGAGGGCCGGCGGGCGGGGGGCGAGTACCTGTGCGGCGGCGTAGGTCGGCAGGGCGGGAAGGCCGAGGGCCTTGCGCACTTCGTCGGGCGAGAGTTCGCCGTCGCGCACCACGGTGTTGTCGATGCGGCCGATGATCTTCGTCCGCGAAGGGAAGACGCCGCGGAGCATGTTCTCGACGAGAGGCTGTCCTTCTTCAAGGACGAGGATAGTGGGCACAAGGGCGGCGAGCGTCAGCGCCAGTTCGCGCGGGAAGGGATACTGCGAGACTTTCAGCACGGGATACGGGCAGCCGTCAGGATAATTCTCCATCAGGTAGTTGTAGGCAATACCGCAGGCGATGATGCCGAGACTGTGGTCGGGACCATCGTTCAGCCAATTGTATTTTGAAACGGCAGCGTCTTCCTCGAACTGTCCGTAGTCCTTGATGAGCTCGCGGTTTCGGACGCGGGCATTCACGGGCAGGGTGACCCAGCGTTTCGGAAACTCGGGGTAGTGGAGTTCGTTCTGCGGACGGATGTCGCCGGTCGGGGTGACGACAGCGCGGGAGTGCGCCATGCGGGTGGTCAGGCGCATGATCACGGGGATAGTGCGTTTCTCCGAATAGTCGAAGGCGGCGCGGGTCATCTCGTAGGCTTCCTGCTGGTTCGACGGTTCGAACACGGGCATCATGCCGAAGGTGCCCCAGAAGCGGGAGTCCTGCTCGTTCTGGGAGCTGTGCATCGACGGGTCGTCGCAGGCGGCCACGACCAGGCCCCCGTTGGCGCCGGTCATGGCCGAACCCATCAGCGGGTCGGCGCAGACGTTCATGCCCACGTGTTTCATGCACACCAAGGCGCGCTTGCCGGCATACGACATGCCCAGTGCGCCTTCCATGGCGGTCTTTTCGTTGGTGGTCCAATGGTCATGGACATGGCGTTCTTTCGTCAGGGGATGTCCCTGGATATATTCGGTAATCTCGGTAGAGGGGGTACCGGGGTAGGCGTAGACGCCGCTCAGTCCTGCATGCAACGCACCCAGCGCCACGGCCTCGTCTCCCAAAAGTAATTGTTTATCTGCCATAATTCGGATATAGTTTCTATATGGAATGCTTGAATCCTACAAAGTTAATAAATTGAAGTGATTTTTCAAATATTGCCAGACCGAAAAGAGATTATTATCTTTGTGTTCATCATGACAAAGACAAACGTATACCTGGAATCCAAGCCCCGTTACGAGATTCTGGACGGGCTGCGCGGCGTGGCCGCCCTGATAGTGGTGTTGTTCCACATCTTCGAGACCTATAGCAAGGGACCAGCCGAGCAGATTATCAACCACGGCTACCTGGCGGTGGATTTCTTCTTCGTCCTTTCCGGCTTTGTGGTAGGCTATGCCTACGACGACCGCTGGGACAAGATGAACACCTGGGGCTTTTTCAAGCGTCGTCTCACGCGCCTTCACCCGATGGTGATTGCCGGTACACTGGTGGGTGCAGCGCTCTTTTTCCATACCGGCAACGCCTTCCCGCAGACACAGACCATAGAACTTGGAAAATTCCTCTTATGTCTGGTAATGGGCCTGCTGATTTTACCTTGCCCTAACAGTCTGGACATCCGCGGATGGGGAGAAGTGAATTCTTTCAATGGCCCCGTGTGGACACTCACGCTGGAGTACATCGGCAATATCCTTTATGCATTTATTCTCAGGCGTTTGCCGAACATTGTACTGGCCATTCTGGCGGTATGCTGCGCATTCTTTACGCTGGACGTGACGTTGGGCTGGAATGTCTTCGGCCTGTTTAAGGAGCCGCAGTATACTGTAATCGGCGGCTGGAGCCTGACGCCGGACCAGATCTATATCGGCTTTACGCGCCTGCTGTATCCTTTCCTCTGCGGCCTGCTCATTTCCAGGATTCTCCGCATCAAGCGCAACCCTATCCACCTTCGCGGCGGCTTCTGGTGGTGTACCCTGGCCATTGTCGTCCTGCTGGCCATGCCTTGCGTGGGTGGCAAGATGGGCGTATTGGACGGTAGCTATCAAGCCCTGTGCATCCTGCTGCTTTTCCCGCTGATCGTGGTGGCGGGTGCGGGTTCAAAGACCACAGACCCTAAGAGTACTGCTGTCTGCAAGTGGCTGGGAGAAATATCCTATCCTATCTACATCACGCATTATCCCCTCATTTACCTGCAGATGGACTGGGTGGCGCAGCATCCGGACGCTCCGCTGTGGCAGCACATTACCGTGGGCGCCGGTACTGTGTTTATGGCCATAATCCTGGCCTGGGGCCTGCTGAAGGCTTATGACCTGCCGGTTCGTGAATGGCTGAAGGAACACTGGCTGAAGAAGTAATGGAAGTCAAGCGCCTGCTGGACATACATACGCGGGAAGAATTGTACCGCTGGTACCAGGAGAACCACGAGACGGTTCCCGATTTCTGGCTGCGGATCAACCGGGCCGAGGCTGACTGCCCCGGCGTCATCCGTTATGTGGACGCCGTGGAGGTGGCGCTGTGCTTTGGCTGGATCGACAGCACGATGAAGCGCATCGACGACGGCAAGCCCATCCAGCATTTCACACCGCGACGGAAAGGAAGCAATTGGTGCGAGCAGAACCTGGTGCGCTGCAGAAGGCTTCTCAAACTGGGGGAGATGACCCCCGCCGGGCTGGCCGTGGCGCCGGACCTGAATCCCAAGCTATTTATCTTCGAAGACTGGGTGCTGGACACCATCAAAGCCGACAAACCAGCCTGGAAGCACTACAAGACCTTCCCGGAAAACTATCGGCGCATCAAAGTCGACCGCATCCAGCACTACCAGCACACCGGCCGGCAGGAATATGCACAGAAAATGCTGACGAAGTTCATCGAGGACTGCCACGCTGGCAAAATGCAATCCGGCTGGAGCGACTTCGGACGATTGGAGTAGCGCTACTAGAGAGAAGATGTCCGAGCACTGGGAAATATACGCCGACTGGAATCCGTGGCACGGGTGTACAAAGATCAGCCCCGGGTGCAAGTACTGCTATGTTTATCGGCAGGACGAAATGTATGGCAGCGAGGTCTCCAGCAGCGAATGCCGCAAGACGGGAGCTTTCTATCTGCCGATCAAGCGGAAGCGTGACAAGTCCTGGAAGATTGAGAGCGGAAAGGTTGTCTTCACCTGCTTCACCTCCGACTTCCTGTTGAAAGATGCCGACCCGTGGCGGGAGGAATGCTGGCTGATGATGAAGCGCCGCAGCGACCTTTGGTTCTATTTCTTTACCAAGCGCATCGACCGTTTCATGGAATGCGTGCCGGAGGATTGGGGCGATGGCTACGACAACGTCCTCGTGGGATGCACCGTTGAGAACCAGGAAATGGCCGACTACCGCCTGCCCATCTTCCGGTCGCTCCCCATCAAGCACAAAAGTATCATTGCTTCGCCGCTGATTACCCCACTCAATCTCACGCCATACCTGGACGAAACCATAGAGGAGGTGTCCGTGGGCGGCGAGTCCGGCGTGGACGCAAGGCCGTGCGACTACGACTGGGTGCTGTCCATCCGCGAGCAATGCGTTGCCCGCGGTATCCCCTTCCGCTTCCACCAGACCGGCGCCCATTTTATCAAGGACGGCAAGGAGTACTATGTCCGCCGCTGCTACCAGCTAAGCCAGGCCCACAAAGCCAACATCGATTACAAGATCGGCAAGTACATGGTGCCTGAGACAGCGCGATACGAATGGAAAGACAGTGACTATCACGATTGATATCATATAAAACGCGGGCATTGTTCTGCGGTGACGGTACCGTCCCAAAATCTGGCAGACTACCGTCAAAATCGGCCATTTTTGAGGGTAGCGGGCCCCAGAATGGGACGCTACCGTCACTTCAGCGGGGGGGGAGTGTTCCGAAATAGACGGCGGAGTGTGTTTTGACGGGCAGGGAGGGGCATAAAAATTGCTGCAGTTTGCGAGCCGGAGCAAACGTGCCGGGAGATTAGTATGAAAAGGATTTATTTGCTCACAACGGAGCACCTGAAGAAGGGTTTGTGGTTCAGGGAAGATGAGGATTTCAGGGTAGCCATGAACTTTGTCGCCATTCAAGCAGCCACCAGCCCGGACGTGGTGGTGCTGGCGTTTATTCTGATGTCCAATCACGTTCATTTTGTTTTGCTGGGGACAGAGGAAGACGTCGAGGCGTTTATCAATGCTTTCAAGCGGCGCTATTCCATGTATTATCGGCGCAAGTATGGCGTGAGGGAGTTCCTTCGACATAATGGCGTGGACAAACAGCCGATCTCTTTTAGCGATGAGGGTCCGGAAAAGGCCATCGCCTATGTGCAGATGAATTGTGTGGCAGCGAATATCTGCAGCCATCCCAGTCAGTACCCATGGGGTACGGGGAACACATTTTTCAACCTGGCACCGATGGTCGGCAAACGCCTGGACAGTCTGTCCGGACGCTCCCGTAAGAAAGTAATGCACAGCGAGTCCGATTGTCTTCCGGATGATTGGGCCATCGGCGCTGACGGCTACATCCTTCCATCGTCCTATGTGGATGTCAAAGGCGTGGAGATGCTATATCGCTCGCCCAAGCGAATGAATTACTTCCTGGTCAATTCATCCAAGGCCAAAAAACGCATGCAGTCTGATGAAAATCTTCCGTCTTTCCGGGATCAGACCATTTTGGCCACTTTGCCCGACTTGTGCCGGAGCTTGTTCCAGAAAGATTCCTTCTCCCAATTGCAGCCCGAGGAACAGTCGGAGTTCGCTCGCCAAATACGATTCCGCTTCAGTGCCGATGCCACGCAGATTGCACGCGTCTGCGGTATATCATACGCTGAAGCCGCCAACCTGCTGGACAGTGTATAGTCGTTGTGGTCGGTAAATGATGGTACTGTCCCAAAATTCTGCAGGCTACCCCTCAAAAATGGCCATTTTTGAGGGTAGCGGGCCATAGACTGGGACGCTACCGTCACTTGAATTATTCGAACGGCCCTAGTTTTACTATAGGATTTAAATTTTATGCAATTCATAAAATAATTTTATGTTTTTCGTAAAATTGGCATTATCTTTGTCCAGCGATTCGGCAAAACGAAAAAGACAAAGACATGAAACATTCCACCCAAAAGAGCATTCAACGGCTCTCCATCGCCATCCTCATCATCGGTGGCCTGACACTCGCCTACACCTACGTACAGATGATTTCCCAGTTGTGGCTCAACAACTTCATTACGCCCATGAACTGGAATCCGGATATCAAGGGCTGGCAGATCTTCATCCTTGCGGCCCGATTCGTCGGCATCACACTTCTTTTCGTCCTATGCTGTATTTTCCTGTACCGTATCAACCAGGGACTGAAAGACGGGGAACTGTTTCCCAAATCCAACATCTCCCTTATCCGCTGGGCCGCGCTGGTTGCCGCACTCCTCGCCTTCGTCCATTCCAACTACGACGCCGTGGTGAAAGGAGAATCCGCACTGATGCTCGATTCCAATACCATCCTGATTCCCCTCATTGTCCTCCTGTTCGCAGGTCTCTATAAAATGGCATACCTGGCCGCAAAAGACAGCAAGCTTGCGATATGATTACCGTTAATCTTGACAAAATACTCTGGGAGCGCCACATGAAACTCTCGGAGCTGTCCGAAAAGATCGGCATCTCGATGACGAACCTTTCCCTGCTCAAGACAGGGAAAGGCCGCGCCATCCGCTTCACGACACTCAACAAGCTCTGCAAGGTACTCGACTGTCTGCCGGGCGACATCCTGGACTATCAGCCCGATCCGGAAGGCGTTGAAATGGAGGAGGATATCTATGCGGATTAAGTTCGTGTTGGCAACCCTGTTGCTGCCTGTCATGCTATTTGCACAGGAGCGCGTCACCGTCAAAGGGCGGATCCTCGATGAAAAAGGCGACGCTGTCGAATACGTCCAGCTTGGCGTGCCTAAACTTCAGATAGGAACTGTTTCTTCCGCCGACGGTCGCTTTGAAATCGAAATGCCCTGCGATACGCTTGAATTCTTCCACGTTTCCTATCAGCCGGCAGCGTATCCGGTCACAGGTGCTGCCGACGATGTAGCCATCGTCCTGCACGAGCAGGAGTTGCCTCCCGCCGTTCTCATCGGCGGAGATACAAAAGAGAAGTATCTCCTGCGTCCCGGGGCGAAGGTGTTGGGAAATAAAGGGATCATCAGTTTTTCACTCCAGAATGGCCGTTCGGAAGGGCGGGAGCTGGGATCTGTCGCCCAGGTCAAGAAACCGTTCCTCGTGCAGAATATCCTGCTGTCCGTCCATAGCAACCATATCCCAAGCTGTGTCGCCAGCGCCAACATCTACCGTATCGAAGGCAAGAATGAATCGTTTGTCAATGTGCTCCGCAAGCCCATTTACTTCGACGTCGCCGTATCCGACGATCCGCAGCCCTTCGACATCCAGCCGGAAGAGACTTTGCTGCTGGAGCCGGGCAAATATTTTATCGCTTTTCAGATTGTCGGGTACGATGAACAAGCCCTGGAGGCTTTTCTGGCCAGACCTGAAGAAGACAGGAATTTCTGGGAAATGACCATGGACTTCATTATCCACTTCAAGAGCAGCTATGTCAGGGAAGTGGCCTTGGGCGCGATGAAACCGTTCCCCGTCAATATTGGCATTGCCGTCAAAGGGCTCGAGTACCAGTAGAGATCATGCACCAGGCAAAAGCCCGGGCAAGGCGGCCCTCGTTATCAGTGAAATGGTTGCCTTGTTCCCAGACCAGTGCGCAGCGCTCCAGTCCCAGTTGCTCCTGCAGCAGCACATGGTAAGCCCGGAGATTGTCGCCCACGCGTGAGATAGCCTGGTTCTTCACGTGCTCCTCCTGTTCGCCCAGGCTCAGATAGATTTGATCCGCCAGTGTGACATGTTTTCTGACGTAGGGAAGCCAGCCGTGGATCCAGACGGAAGGAGATGCGGCGGCAATGGCCATGAAACTATCGGTCTGGGTGGACGCCCAAAGACCGAATAGCCCGCCGAGCGAATAGCCGCCCAGAATGACAGGCAGGGGGCCAAAGTTCTTGTGCATTTCCGGAATCAACGACAGCAGCAAGTATTGCAGCGTTTCCTGCCCGTGTTTGCCAGCTTCAGGATCACGGGAAATGTTCCCGTCCGGCCAGGGCATCAAGTCGATGATCCAGTCTTCGAGTTCGATGGTCGCCAGCGCGAACGGAATTGGGCTCAGCGCCGCGATTTGCGCCGCTTCCGCCTCCAGCGTGGCATTCTCGTGCCGGGCCGAAGGCTGGACCAGCAGGCAGGCTGGTGCCTCTGACCCGAACAGCCGGCATGTCTTGCCGCCGATGATTAACGTTTCGTACATGACTTCATGGCGATAACTGCTGCGATCACCTCAACCAGTCCCAGTACGAAATAGATGTTGCTCAGGGCATTGAATCCCCATACCCACCATTCCAGCACAATCCAGAGCATCAGGATGATGCCGCAAGCCAGGATGGACTGATATGCCCGCGGGTGATTCTTGAACAGCAGGATGGCAGCCACGATCTGGGTGACGCCGTTCACAATCAGCAGAGCGAAACCCGATGGAGTGAAATCCTTGAAAAACACATCCGGCCAGGGCATCTTCGCCCGCAGCAGGTCCAGCATCGGTTCGCCGCCCCAGCTGACGCCGGAAGGATCCACCCACATCATCACGGCACCGCCCACGGCGCCGATGCCGATGAACAAGGTCAATATCTTCAGAAAAGTCTTCATGTTCTAGAACCTCCGTGTGCGCTTGCAATAGTCCGCATACTCCTGTCCGAAATCCCGGCGGAGGCGTTTTTCTTCGCTGAGCACCTGCACCAGCATGATGACCAGAAATGCAGCCCAAACTACCGCGGCCGGCCAGTGCCACAGCCACACGGCCACGCCAGCCAGATAAGTAAGCGTGCCGCTGAGCATCGGGTTGCGATTGAAATTATAAGGTCCGTCTGTCATCAGGTGCTGCGTACGGGGCGCCACTTCGTGCCCGAAGGCATCCATCGGGTTGCCCTTGCCACGCTGCTTCATATAGACAATGGTCCATACGGAGAGCGACAGTCCGCCAATCATCAGCAAACCGGCAATGATACCCCGGCCGACCGGCACCGGCCACAGCGCGGGCATCCCGGATGCCCACCACATGAGGGCAGGAATACCTACCACGAACAGCAGGAAACCTAGCAAATATCCAAAAGCATTTCTCATATACTGCAAAGATACACCTCCGCCGCCACTTTCGCAATGCCCTTACCGTAAAAAATGTTGAAATGAATTTTTTAAAAACATTTGTTACATAACACTTGCTTTTTTAAAAAATACCATTTACCTTTGCGGCCACAAACAGTAAATGCCATGCCCAAAGCAGTATTCTTCGACAAGGAAAAAATCACGAAGGCCGTCATCGATCTCATTCGGACAGACGGCTCTGAAACCCTGACGTCCCGTGCGATCGGGAAGAGACTCGGATGCTCTGTGAGCCCGCTTTTCAGGGAATATAAAAATATGGAGGAGATCCATGCAGATGCCCGCAAGGCTGCCGAGAAAATATTCACGGACTATCTGTCCGATTCGGTCAACTACGACCCCGCTTTCAAGGAATTCGGCATCCGGCTCATCCGTTTTTCAAAAGAAGAGCCGAACCTGTTCCATTACCTGTTTCTGGAAAAAGGCGGCAGCGGCGAGGTAGCCCATGCCATCGCCTTGGAGTGCCTGAAACAGACGGCTGCCACCTTCGGCCTTACCCAGGAGCAGACCGAGCAGATTTTCGATCAGGAGTGGACCTTTGCCTGCGGCCTTGCCATGCTCTGTAACAAGAATCCGGAAGTTTACACGGACGAGCGCATTTCCTACATGCTGTCCGCTCAGTTCATGGCCCAGCTGACGTTGATCAAGTCGGGCCGCGAAGTAGTCAATATTGAACCCAAGAAGAAGAATATAATACGATGAGAAGATTGATGATTGCAAGCGTGCTGCTGCTGGCAGCCGTTACCGCCCAGGCAAAGGGCGATTGGAAAGGAAAAGTGGTGGATGAAAAAGGCGAGCCGGTGGCCTACGCAAACGTGGCCGTTCTCTCAAAGGCCGATTCGTCCGTAGTGTGCGGTGTGGTGACCGGGGAAGACGGCACTTTCAATATCGTGACAAAAGAAAACGATGGCATCATGATGGTGGCCATGCTGGGCTACAAGACGGTGTATATGGCACCGGTCGACGGCGCGGTGATCACCCTCAGCGACGATACCGCCATGCTGGAAGGCGCCACCATCCAGGCCATCATGCCCAAGACCAAACTGACCGGCGAAGGCCTGCAGACCAACGTTCGGGGCTCTGTCCTGGAAAACGTGGGCAGCGCCAAAGATGTGCTGGCCAAGACACCCGGCCTGATCAAAGGCCAGAACGGCCTGGAGGTCATCGGCAAAGGCTCGCCGCTGGTGTACATCAACGGACGCCGCGTCACCGACGCCTCGGAGTTGGACCGCCTGCAAAGTAATGAAATCCAAAGCATTGAGGTTATCACCAACCCCGGAGCCCAGTACGATGCCACGGTGCGGGCAGTGGTGCGCATCAAGACCATCCGGCGCCAGGGCGACGGCTTCGGCTTCAACCTGAATGCCTCCGATGCACAGTCCCTGCGCTGGGCAAAGGGCAACGATCCCTTCGGCGCCATCAACGTGAATTATCGTACGGGCGGGGTGGATATCTTCGCAGGGGTGAACTATGCCCGCAACACCTCGCGGCAGGAAAGCTACCTGGAGAAGCAGACTTTCGGGAGAAAGGCCGATGGCTCGGACTGGCTCTTTGAGAACAAGGGCACGCTCCTGAACGAATATTTCGGCAGCACCCTTTACGGAAACGCCGGTGTGAACTGGCAGATGGCCGACAACCATTTCATGGGCGGAAAGGTGGAATGGGGCCGTCACTTGACCTACAATGTAAAATCGGTGGTGAATGACAATGTCTATGAAAACGGTACGCTGATAGACAGGCTTAACACAACCTCTGAGGACGTGATCGGGGATCAGATTCCTTACAACCTGGGCGCCAACCTTTACTACAACGGTCTCATCGGCCAGAAGCTGGGCATTGATGTGAACTTTGACTATTATGGCACAGAAGACAGCGCCAATTCAACTTCCACGGAAACCAGCGCCATGACCCACGATGCTACCATCAGCACGACCAGCGATAATTCCAGCCGGCTGTATGCCGCCAAGGCTGTGCTCTCCTATCCCATCTGGATGGGGCAGCTGCAAGTGGGAACGGAAGAGACTTTCTCCCGCCGGAAAGACAATTATACCATTACCGGCATCGTCATCCCCGCCTCACAAGCGTCCGTGAAAGAAGACAATATTGCGGGCTTTGCGTCCTACGGCTGCTACATTCCCAAGGTGGGCCAGTTGAGCGCCGGCGTGCGTTACGAGAACGTACACTATCTCTACGACGATGCCATGCGGCTCGACGCCAGGGTGGAGCGCCAGTACAGCAACTGGTTCCCCAACGCGACCTACGCTAATGCATTCGGCCCCGTGCAGGTCATGCTGAACTACGCCGCCAAGACCGCCCGCCCCGGTTATGCCCTGCTGTCGAGCGCCATCCGCTACAACAGCCGCTACATCTGGCAGAGCGGCAACGCCCAGCTGCAGCCCAGCTTGATGCACAATGTGAGCCTGGCGGCCGTGTACAAATGGGTTACCTTCATGGTCAATTACACGCGCATGGACAATGCCATGGTGACCTGGAGCGCTCCATACGGAGACGAGGGTGTGGTACTGGTAAAACCCCGCAACATCGAGGAACCGTACCGCACGATGGCCGCCTACGTGAACCTTACCCCTACGGTGGGCTGCTGGAACATGAACTACACATTCGGCATCCAGCCGCAGTGGCTCAGCATTACCGTGGATGACCCTCGTGAGGTTTCGGGCAAGCGGGTGACCACTTTCAACGGCAAGCCGCTCTTGTTTGCACAGCTGCAGAATACCGTTACGCTCAAAGGTGGCTGGCAGCTGGAACTGGGCGGCCAGATCAACAGCCCCGGCTACTCGCAGAACCTGTATCTGCGCAACACGTATGTAGATATAACCGCCGCTGTGCAGAAAACCCTCTTGAAAGACGGCTCGCTGGTCCTCCGCCTGGAGGGCGCCGATCTTTTGGGTATGGCACACTACGACGTGGACACCGATTTCGGCAGCCACACCATCATGCAGACCAACCGGATGGATACACAGAAGATAAAATTCTCCGTACGCTACAACTTCAATGTCGCTCCGAGCAAGTACCGCGGCACTGGTGCCGGCGCAGATGAGAAAGCAAGAA
>Ga0265300_10000234_pt1 | contig 59527 bp, 54 predicted proteins | sample AusTroGonzalo_MG_FD_193482 | JGI IMG/M metagenome (GOLD analysis project Ga0265300, IMG submission 193482) | Bovine rumen microbial communities from tropical cattle in Woodstock, Queensland, Australia - Gonzalo_03 | ecosystem: Host-associated > Mammals > Digestive system > Stomach > Rumen ... | reverse complement strand
TGCACACGTACGCGTAGGGGTGCGCTAAGCAGAAGACGGCAGACTCTTTCTATTACACGGAGCGCGTCGTCATGCAGTTCGCTCGCGAGCACCGTATAGGTATTGACAACATCTACATGACCGATATCGACTACAACTTTCTTAAGAGCCTGGACCGGTGGATGGAGCGCCAGGGCATGAAGATTAACACCAGAGCTATACACATGACGAATATACGTACGATATGGAATGACGCGAGCAAGCGCAAAGAACTCTCTCGAGACCTAAATCCGTTCTACGGAGATGACGGCTACAAGATACACCGCGTCCTCAAAGAAAAAGAGTATCTTCCTATTGACGGCATGCGAAAGCTACTTGCACTTGACTTCTCAGATATACAGGGCCGCGACGGACTCGAGAAAGCGCGCGACATGTTCCTACTCTCTTTCTATCTCTGCGGCATTAACCCTGTGGACCTATGGAGTATGCCAAAATGTCATAATGGGGAGATAGTGTTTGTCAGGAAGAAAATAGAGCGCTGCGAGCCGGATCCGGTGCATATCTTCATACCAGCCGCAGCGCAAGCTATTATTGATAAGTACTCCGACGGACCGCTGATGCTTAACTTCGAGCAACACTATATCAACTTCGAAAGCTTTTACGCGTTCATACGTCACCGCATCGACCGCATTGCGGTAATGATAGGATATCCGAAGATGACTCTCGGCTGGAGTCGTTACACCTGGAGTACGTATGCCATGAAGACCGGCGCAAGTGATTTCCAGGTTGACCGTATGTTAGGTCACATGCCGAGTAGCGTCAATGCGCGGCATTATGCTTCGTTTGAGTGGCATGATGAGGGCCGGAGAATAACGAACCAGGTTGTGAAATATGCACGCTCCGGAGTGAAATGCAACTCCGTGCCGGCACCGAAGTATATACTCATGGATCATAGCAACCGTCTATATACGAAATAGTCCGCCAAGAACTTAATCTAAGCGGACTACCACATCTGACAAATGTTAGATGTTCAATTCCGGTGCAAAGGTACGACTTTTTTCTCGAACTACCAAATTTTCGAGGAAGAAAATCGCGTATTACCTTATTTTTCCACCTAAACGAGTGCCTGTAGCCGACATTTCCAGGAAATCCAGGCGGCTCTTGGCCAATAATTGACCGGCAATAGCGAAGCGATAGAACTTTACGTCCGTTCGGTGTACTGTGCATCCGAGGTCCGTAAATGTGCCGGTCCTTTCGTTACCTCCGAGCAGTTCCCATTGGCGTCCGTCGTGCGAGCCGAAGACGTAGCAACCTAAGCGCATAGGCATGCCGGAGATTGTCAACTTTTCATTCATTAAGTATTTCCCACCAGGCGTAAATTGGGATGCCAATGCGTCCGTTATATCCTGCTTGGTCTCACTGTCGAATATACGGACATTGCTGGCGTACGCGTCGCTAACGGCAGTTTTGTATATTGCGAAGCCGTTTTGTCCGAAAGAGAAATAAAACGAATTCAATTCATCGCCTATCTCATAGTTCGCAAAATCATCGCTCTCGTAATATACATTATGTCCGCTGAACACACCTGTTCCTATAGGTCGTGGCATCGTCTCGAAGTAGCCACGCGTTACAAATCTGTACGCTTGCTTGAAGCCTATGGTGCCTAGCTTTATGATATTCGACAGGACGAATACTTTGTTGTCTGCTTCGTCGAGGTGCTCTTCTTCCTGGTCCACCTTATACCAGCGTCCGGCACGTACGCGATATGACGTCGGGAAGTTATTCACGTACTGCTCCGCAGAGTTTGAGTAGCGCTTCCAATTATTGCCGGCGTCGAGAATGTAGGAGTAGCTGTAGTTAGGGTTGCTGATGATCAGCTCGCGCAGATTATGATTGTAATTGACGATGCAGCCTTTTATGTACGTCAGGAAGTCCACTCCGTCGTTAAGCGATAACGGAAGCTCTGCAACTACGTTCAGTAGGCGCTTCACTATATTGCGCGGTGTGAATACTCCGGTAGCCGCAGCGTCGTCGATATACCTCAATACGTCTCCCTCGGCCGGTTCGCCAATTTCCTCTACTTGCTCTCCGGCTATCATCATCAGTCCTCTATCGGTTGTGAATACGACACCGGCGTCCGTTGGTGTAACGCTTCGCGCGTTATTGCATACGTCGCGTGCAATTACTCGCGCATTGGTATATACCATTTCTCCGGAAGCATCTACGAAGAGTGCATACACGCCGTCCTTACAGAAGACGTACAACGGCGCTGCACCGGTCTGTCCTGTACCGACGGCGATTGTATTTGACATGAGCGCAAGAATCTCCGCAGAGCCAACCTGGTAGGTGTACTCTACAGGAAAGTACATCGGGTTATCCGTCTTGGACACTTTCAGTCCGTTCGGGTAGTATTCCTCGGCATTCTGCATGGTTGTTAATGCCTTCCATTGTGCTATAGTTAATGCAGTCGCTGACATAGTAGCAATTATTCTTGTTCGTAATCGTCAAAATCGGCCAATTTGATTGGCTTGAGGTCCGGATCGATATAGTATGCCATATTCATATATGGATGCGGCTTGAGGTCGAAAGCCTTGTGCTTTATATACACATTGCCGGACGAGTAGCTAGATACGTAAAATATCTCCATTTTGTTAGCGCGTACATCCGGGAATGTGAGCAGGGCATTAAGATCCTCGATGAAGTCCGCACGTCCCTCCTCTGGCGTGCTCGGATTGTATGCCGGAATATATCTACATACGACTTGCTCTCCCTGTTCGGAATCAATATGCACTTGCACAAGGAAGTACGGTGCACCGGCATTGACCAAATCTGGTATATTCGTTATTGCCTTTTGTGCTTTCGGGAATTGTATAATATCGTCACTATTGCCGGTAAGGTTACGGAGCACTTTCTGTGTAGTGTCATTCGGGAACCACTTGCCGTCTTCTACTTTAACTGAGTGATTGTGCAAGTGGAAAAGGTCTAACGGGTAGCCGAAGAACGGATAGGACTTGTAATTGGCAATATGCAATCGGCCGTTGTACATATACGATACCTTAGGAAGATATGTAGTGCGTGAAGTCGCTTCAATAGAAAGTTGCTCTCTTTGCACGAGATTCTCCGTAAGTAGGACGCCTTCATATTCCGTTCCGTCTAACTTGACGACGGGATTTTCTAATAGCTCATACAATTCTTCCTTCTTGTATTTTCTCAATAGATAGAAAGGAGAGTGTAGGAGGTCGTAGATGATATCTTTTTTCTTTCTGTAAAATTCTCCGCTTGACATTATAAATGGAGAATAAAGATCTTTTCCTGCGCCACCTCCCGTTGTCCTAACAAATACGCCGTTCTCGTACTCGTTAAAGTACGTTCGGTAGAGAGTCATTTTCTCTTCTCCTTTGTAATCAAACTGTTCTTTTCTATTATTGAAGTCATCTCTACTAGACACGGTCGGATATACATTTGATTCAGTTGTAATGAAGATGCAAATAGAGTTGAAAATAGTTTCATCAAAATTATCGATGATACTTTTATCTATACTAAGAACAAGGTCTGACCCAAAGACCTTTCCGCTATGCGCAACATCAACCCATGGTCTTATTTCATTAGAAACCAGCTGAACGTTATCACTATCTACACCGGTTAATTCTCCGTCATCTTTTCTTAGGGTAACGTCCACATATTGAAACGCACTTGGGTTGTCAGAAGAAGGTCCTGTTGGGGGAAGGCCTGGCGTTGGATTGCTTATATCCACAACGAGTTGATATATATCTTCGTCGGTGTATGCCGCAACAATACGGTCTAATCTCTTCTTTGTCTCGCATATATAACTAATACCTTCGCGCGGACATAAATGAACGGGGTTACAAGCATAGGCATAACTTCCGTCGTACATTTCAAAGGCTACAACAGCAAGTAGATGTTGCGTAAGTAAATTCTTTTTCTTTGCCGCATTGGCACATACGTCAGTCGCTTGATAAGCTATTGAGTATTGCGGAGATCCGTCAGGGAATGGGTCAACCTTGTGCGCATCATCTCCTGGGCAATACAGATTCAAATGTACTTGTCCGAAGGGGAATAAAGTTCGATTAGAAGCTTTTCCATTGGCATCTACAAATACCGATTTGTATTTCTTATCGCCAGTCTTGAACACAAGATGCTCAAAGTCATCATTCTCGTCAATGATAGTCAGCAAGTGACCGGTTTGCGTAATCCAGACGTCGCCGGTTACAGTAGTAAGTGCCACAGGAGCGGTCGGGAGTGATTGATAATCTGCCGGCCATGAAGTGCGGTCCGAGGTGTTGTCTATCGGATAGAACGTCTCGCCGTCTTTGTCTATCTCCGCGAACCAATAGAGCGTACCATTACGCACACCGAGGACGTGGCGGTAGATATTCGTGTGAACGTATATCTGCGCATACGCAACCGTCACATAAGGCTTGCTATCATCAGTAGCACCCATGACGAAGACGAACTTGCCGTCTCCGGATGGACGCCATGCGCCATTGCGGAAGCGCATGTTAATAATATCTTCACATTGGCCGTCCTCTACACCGAGCTTAGTCCGGTTACGAACGATACCTTTAAGTTCAATCATTTGTGATTGTCCGTCCATTGTAGATTACATTTTTAGATCCAACGTGGTGTGATTTTTCCTACTTGCGGCCGGAACACGTTCAGCCGGTCGCGCACAGACTTAGCGGCGGCGGCGTAACGTACGTTCCAGCGCTCCAGCTCTTTATCGACAGGGTACGCCGTTTCGAGCCAATGGGAGATAATATGGCACACAAGAGCTTCTCTCAAAGCTACATCCATTGGTTCGATATAATTCGGCGAAAGGTACGGCGGAAACTCTATCGTGTAGTGGATAGATTGGCGCATGTCTTTCTTCTGTTCCTCAAAAGCGCCCTGCACAACCTCCGGAGCTAGGACTATGTTGAGAGGGTGCGAGTATTGATAGTACGGATTGATACGTATCTGTTTCTTCTTGTCCTCCGGAAGCTGCTGCAGCGAATAGATAGACTCATACCACTCTACGAAGTCCTTATCGGTCGTCATGCCGGAATTGATAAAGTTCTTGCCGTCGTACGTGATCCAGGAATTATCTTCTATGGGCGCCGGAGTCGATATTACTTCCTTTGCTTCAATGATATCGGCTTCTACGCTCTCGATAGTGGTGGCCGTCATGTTGTCAGTCGGTCCTTCCAACTCTACCGTCGTCTCGAAATCGACGCGATACTTACCCGTGTCGGTGTCGAGTTTAGCCTCGAGTGTTCTAAAAAGCTCGATTGGCGTTCCAGAAATATCGATATCTGTTCCTTTGAATTGGAATTTCGTGTTAATGGTAAGCCGCAGCGCTATGTATGGAGTATATTTAGCGGCATAGTGCTCCGGTATATTGAATAGTATACAACCGGACACAAAACCGGTTGGCGCGGTAAGGATCGTCTTCTCTACGTCAACAGGATGCAGCACGGGCGCAGTAGGTATAGCTACCGTAGCTACTCCCTCGTTCCACCGGTACGACTGAACGCTAAGCCGCAGCGCATACTTGCCGATTAAGTCATGCACGTCGGCCATTGCGTTCTGTGCGTACGATAGGAAGAGTTTCTGTTCGTCATTAGTCAAGTGAATAAGGTCGAGCAGGTGCGGCGATGATTCGCTACTGCGGTGCTTGCCGAGATACGCCGTGCGCATCGATATCTCTTTCTGCACGTCGGCTATAGGATACCACAGGTGCAGTATGTTTTTATCTAATAGATTCATATCCGGTGTTCGTTGTTGTGTTTGTGATTATTGAACCGGAGTTGCCGGAGCGCCACCTGGTACGGCAGGCGCTGCCGGTGTGCCGGGAACTGTAGGTGCTCCTCCGTTGAGTTGTTGATTCCGCAGAGCTTCTTCTTGCTCCTTCTTGCGTGCTTCAATCTTCTCAAGCAGTTTGTCTGCACCATGCGTAGAGGTCGTATCGAGGTAGTCTTCCGGAGTGATAGCGCCGGCGTTGAGCATGTTGATCAACATACTCTCGGTCTCTGCACGAGCTACGCCATTGGACGGAGACTTGATAAGAGCTACATCGCATAAGATATCGCGTTGGTCGGAGTCGATGATATAATCAATCTCCTTCACATAGTCGTCGCCAACTATGCGCAAGTAGCGCTCTTTATCATAGTACTGCAGGATGAGCATCATTACTTTGAAATCGAGCACCTGAATAAGTCCGTTATACCACTCCAGGGGGTCGGCCAGGTTGTTATTGGCGTTCTGCGTCTGTTGGGCATATAGCGAAGACGGTGTGCCGGACGTCGGTCTCTCTCCGCGAACGGAACCGGGAGTACCGGAGACGCGGTCCATGACGTCAGCGAAGAAGCGAATCTTATTCATATCAGCCTCAGCGCTATAGCCATTGTTGACATCCGTCGGACCCATTACGATCTTCTCTTCTCCCTCATGTACTTCGAGCGCGGCCAGACCATTAGCCGAAGAGTACTGATTAGAAAATTGGTCTATCGTGAGACCGGAGCGGTCCAGGATTATTTTGTTTACCCACTTGAAGCCTTTGGCGCGGTTCATCTCCATGAACTCGGACCGGATGAACGTCCGGTTGACCATACGTTGTGCGTTGCGTTGGTCTTTCACAGCGCTGCATACCTGGCCGTCAACGAGTGGGAAAGCTCCGATAACGAAAGGATGCGAGCCGTGCAGGTATTCGGGTATCTCCTGCCGGAGCAGATATCCGTTAGGAGTGAGGTAACGTACTACCCAATCGGTATCTACGCGGTACTCATACTCAATCAGCGGCGATTGGTCCGGATTACCTCCGGCCGCTAACATCTGCTCTTTGCGCTTTGCGTTTACGGCTTCTATCTCTGCGCGTGCGTTGCTTGTGCAAGGCAGGGTGTAAGCTTCTCCGGTGGACAGGTCATGGCAGGCCCATACTTCGTGGCTCTCCTTAGTCCACACTTCGATAACGCGGCACTTGTGCGTCTCTTTCGGTGTGTAGAAGCTAATACCCATGACCTCGTTCGGTTGGTGCTGCTGGTATTGCTGCACAGGGTATTTGTCTCTACACTCGGAATACGCCTGTTGTATCTTGTCCGAGTCAGCCGGAGAATGCGAGAAGAATTTCAGCACATCTGACATGGTCATATCGTGTAGATATCCGATAGTAGATACGTTGCTGAAGTATTGCTCCGATGTGCCGATATTGTCGTCCCAGAACATACGGTTGATATCGCAGCGCTCTACAAACACGTCTTTCTCTTTGCGATTCTCGTCCCAACGGTATCCGGTACGGAAGGCAGGCAAGGAAGAGATGAGGAACTCCTCGTAACCTCGAGCGCACACGCCGTAGAGGTTCTGCGACTGATAGATATACTTCATTACCATCGTCATCATCTCGCCTATCTTCTGCTCCTCACGTATGCGCGACTTAACAAGCGGATCCATTTTGTCTTGCGTGAACAATCCCTCAATGGCCTTGTTATTTACGCGGATAAGGTTGATAGAAAGCGGAATCATACCCTGACGTATCAGGTAGTCCTTTTCGCTTATCATAGAGGACGGATTGTCCGGATCCGGAATCAGCTCGCAAAATTGGTCATTGAAGTAGTATTTGCGATTTATCTCGCGGTCTTGCCGGAAAAGAGCGCGCGAATCGTACATTGTTCTGCACGAATCAAGCAAAGTCACGTGCTCTTGAATCCTCTCAATGGCCGAGCGCGAGATAGGAGTGGCACCGGTTCGGCTAGGAAGAAGATTCTTAAGTGCTACGAAAGCTCTGTTCCAGGGGTTAATAAACGGTGATGTGCGTTGCATATAGCGATATCGTATTAAATATATTTATATCTTGTGACGAGAGCATTGCCTTTGCGGACCTGGTACTCTACTCGCCGCAGCGCGTTTTTCTGCTTGCGCTCAATCTGAGCGGCAGATACTCTCTCATACTTGGACGGCTCCGGGAAGAGACTCAACAGGTATTCTTCAATGCCGGCATGAATAGCCGAATCATAGATAGAGAAACAATGCGAGTCGCCTATCTGCTCAAGCAGTTCCGCTCTTCCGGAGAAAGTTCCTATTTTGACGTCTCTGTACAATTCCGGCTTGGCGCCGTTCTCTATCATGGTATTACCGATGATACAATTGACCTCCCCTCCGTGTGGCAATGACATTGCGGCCACGCGCAAAGCTGCCGTCTGTTGCCACACGTCGCGACTGATGTGTGTGTCGCAGTGAGGGTTGGTCAAGAGCGTAGGCAGTCCGGCGTCTATGAGTAACTTGCGCGTTTCTACCAATGATAGTTGGTACGGCGATTTATCTTTACTCCGCGCCGGCATGATGCCTTTAGCATAAATAGGGTACTTGTCGAAGTCAACCGGCTTAACGAAGAAGTGGTCGTCGCTCGACAGTAAGAACTCATCCGAGATATCGGTGTTTTTAATGACGTAATCTATCTTGTGCATGATATTCTTGTGCGCACAATGGTCATACGGATCGTCGCACGGCACAAAGATAACTTCGTCGGAGAGTATTCTAGGATTTGCTCCGCATACGAATATGCGGCCGACGTTCGTTCCGAACTTGGCAACAGAGCGAAGCGAGTAACGTATCTCGTTGTTTGCCCATTTACTTCCTGTCCCTATTACATATAGAATATCCATAACTTACTTTTTACGAATTAAGTTCCATGCTTCCATAGCTTTCTCGTCTATATGGCCGCATGTCTCGGGGTTGCGGTGCAAGTCATTACGGATTGTTCCGAATACCTGTACCTTAGAACCTCTGAATAAGCGCTCGTATTTCTTACGATTCTCACTCGGCATGATTGGCGGTATCTCTGCCATTGCCTGCCAGTTGGCTACGAAGCCGTTGTACCAGGTTGTTTTGTCACTTCCGGCAAATGGGCAAGCTACTGCGGAATACGGCTTGCTGACGAGTGCGAAGTAAAGTGCTTGATTGAATGTGAACTCATGTTTCCACATTTCGCGCACGTTACTCGAGAGCGCTGACCGGTTGTAAGCTCCTTTGGTGTGTAGGTAGAGACACGGTCTTTTCTTCTCGATGCAAAGCTCTTGCATACGACGCAGGGCCGGTTGCTCGAACTTAGAGCCGTCGTGATAGACGCACTCTACTTCGTAATACTCGCACAACCAGGATAGCATCTCGCGAGCTATCTCTTTCCCTTTCTCGTTATCTACTATGCCTAGCACACACAAAGGTTTCATATCAGCCTACACTTTGAAGAGTACTACCTGCGATTTAGCGCCGTCGTTGTACACGTCTATGTGTACCCAATTCACGGCGTCTTCGAGACGAATAGGATGAGGAAGCATGTGCGCTTTCTGCTGGATAAGCATGCGTACTTCTGCGGCCGTCATGCCCTTTGCGTCAAAGTCCACACCTTTGCCGGTACTGTGCGCCGACATGGATAACTTATTCTCTTTCGTCTTCGCCTGGATCATCGAACTCAGGTTCGTGCGCAAGCCGCGCTCGTCGAACTTACCTCCGGTCATCCATGTGTTGACGGTCATCGGCTTCTTGATGATATCGTTACGCAGCGCAAATAATACCTCCAGCAACCTCGTGTCAAAGAAGTTCCAGGCGAAAGCGCCGTACTTCTTATAGGTCGGCTCGTCAATCAGCTCGCGCAAACTAAAGTAGCGCTCTACTTGTTTAACTAGTTCAACTCGGCTCATAGCTTTTCGTTATTTGCCGGTGACGTAATGTTTCCGGTCTCCGAAGTAATAACCAAGAGGACCGAACACTAAGCCTCCGATGATGAACGTGAATACTGCGACGATCTCCAGCCAAGCATACGTCACTTTCGGTTGTACGAGGTGACATACTACGGCCGCGATAATCAGCGCTGCAATTACGGCTACTGCGAGCCAGAACTTCCATGATTTAACCAGGTCTTTCATACTAAACACTATTTTGTAGATGATTTAATACTCGTTTTTGCAGGATTCTTACAAAATCTGCTCTTTCGTTCGTTTTATTGTCAAATCTTACCAATGATAGCCAAAACCATATACGATAGTTATGCCTATTTGCGGAGCTGCGTGCGGCGTATTACCTACTACGCTCACTCCATAACCGGCTCCGATACCTACTCCGACGAATTGTCCCCAGCCGCGTTTCTTAACGATCGTCCTCGGCTGCACAGAAAACTCATACTGCAGTTCGATACTGTCTATCTTAGCTTTATATCCGCTAAACTGCACTCCAAGCTCGATGCGGCTACTGTCCGTTGCAAACGTGTCGCGGTACTCATATGCCATAATGGGTATCTCTACCGGAATGCTGTCCGTTACTCTGCCGTCACATACGGAATCTGTGCTATCACAAGGGGTCTCGGGTCTCGGAAGCCATAATGTGTCGGTTCGAGTTACATACTTCGGCTTGGTATGCGCAGCGATATCTGTCGAATCGGTTAGCGATATAGTATCGTGTATAACAACCGGCTCTGCCGGTGGTGCAACGCTTTCGCCTGTGCACCGACCGAGCAGGAAGCTAGCCGCGATGCACACTAATACTAACATTATGGCTAAGAGATTGCGTTTCATTGGTGTGATCGATTATTCTTCTTTAGTTCCACCTTTTTGCTCGGGGTTGATACGGCCCTCTTTAACGAGGTGCTTGATGAACGTGCGCACCACAGAGCGAGACACGCCGAGCCACTTTGCCATTTCGCGCTGAGACAGGCGGCCGTACTCCAATACGATATAGTCTTCACAGGTCTTCTTTACTTCCGGACTCATCGTACCGTAATTCAATCGCTCAGGAGCGGCCGCAATGTTAACACCAGGTTCCGCTTCACTGCCTTCTTCGGTTGGTAGTGGATGTTGTTGCGCTGCATTTGCGATAGTTTTCTGCAACTCCAGATATGCAACCGATGATTTTATGTCCGTCAACTCTTTCTCGAGAAGTTCGACGTAGCTGCACAAGCCGGTAATCTGCTTACTAAGAGCCTCGATGTTCTCGTTCGTTTTGAAGAACCACTTGTGCAGAGATTCAAGACCGTCCGTCAAGGTGGTGTAGATGTTGTTGGTGTACACTAAGCCGACGACAATCATCACGACGGCTAAGATGACGATAAGGAAAAATAATGTTGCCATAATGTTAGTTGTTTGTGGGGTTATTATTGATTAGTTGCTCTCCTTTACTGAGGGCGTCTTTAACTTGGTCTTCCGTTATATTCAGCTTGCGCGCCATTTCTCCGATGAGTGCCGGGCGCATGAGTTTAAAGAAGTGCAGGTTCGGATTGATGATGAGTGCATTGGCCGATATGGACCAGAACTCAGTACCGCACATGATAGCTGCGCAGATATTTGTGAAGACTGCCGTGCTCCCGATGAGCTGATCCATGTGAATAAGCATAACGAGCGCGAGGGTATAGATAACAATCTTACTGAACGTATCTCGCACAAGCTCACTCCGGGCGTACTTCTTACGCTTAATAGCGGACCATATTCCGAGAATCATATCTACTGCGATGCAGATGAAGACGGATACGAAAGCTAGCTTATAACCTCCGTAGAAGTCAATAGCCGCGAAAGCTCCGACGATGAGCCATCCCCAGAGCGTTTGCAGTAGCTCCCATAGCTTGATAAAGAACGATGCGATTAAACCTAGTAATTTCATTGTTGTGTTGTTTTATTCAATTACATAATACTGAGTGTTGCGTCCACTCTTTTTAACGACCTTACCGATAAACGGCATTTGGTCCTTGTAACGTTCTGCTCTCGATCGTAGAGATTCAGAACCGGTAACAAAGTATGCTTCGTCTCCTATGGGTTCATTATTCTCGGCGTGCCGGAACTTAATCGCACACCTTTCTTCATACGTTTCCTCATGAGTGACCGGATCTATCTTTTGCACATTAGTCATCGTTACGTCATAGAAGCAGATATCTACTCCGAGGAGACTAACGACAGACTCTCGACGGCTCTTAGGTAGTCCGAACGGTCCTTGTATGTTTGCTTTGACTTCTTGTAGGGTTCTCATGTCTTCAAATAGTTTATATCGGTCTCCGTACGTCTTTTGCATTAGGTTAGTACAACGAGCATGCTTGCACCAACCATAATACGAAGCCATTTGTTGCTTCCACTCCTCGTCCGTGACATTCCTCTTAGCGAGTTGCCGGACGCGTCTTTTCATACGCAGTTTAATAGGTTTGCTCAGGAGCGTGTATTGTTCGCCGTCAGCCGTCACATGGAACTCAAAACCAATCATACGAAGCGGCTCCGTCATCGGAGCTATTCTGGCGTTGGCTTTTACTTTCATACCTCGTTGCTGGCTGCGCTCTATATACCAATTAAGGAACTCATGCGCCGCAGCTTTATTTGGTACTGCAGTAAAACAGTCGTCTGTGAAGTTTACGCACGGATAATGCCACCTCTCGTTTATCTCTCGAAGCACCGGCATGTTAACTAATATCGCCATGAGCTGCGAGAGATTGATACCTATAGCAATACCTATCTCATTGCCTTCTTCATCTACTCCCTCGTGATAGATGTCAACAATAGCGTCAAGCAGTCTCAATACCTTGACGTCCTTAAACACTTTACGCAGATCTGCTTTTATGATATCGTGTCGCAGGGTCGGATAGAACTTCTGTATATCAGTTTGCACGTAATACCAATTATAGTACTTACGCATGATACGTTCAATAGCGGCCTTTGCATCATGTATGCCACGACCTTTGATGCAGTTGTAGGTGTTCCGGACGAACTTCGTATAAAAATAGTCGCGCAATACGATATAAACACATATCATTATTATCTTGTCCGGGAATTGTTGAGGACAATGTATCACGCGCTCTTTAGGCTCATATACCTTAAAGGAGTGAAGTTTGTGGAAGACGTACGTTTCCGATGTCAATGTTCGCAGGACGTTTTGTTTGCACTCGTCCCAATGCGCAATCATGTATTTCTGTGCCGCATTATAGTCTGCGGTCTTCATACCAGGGTACTTGTGCTTTATTAAGGACTGCCGCATCGCTTTCTCGACAGTTTCTTCTGCACATATACGTTCCCATAAATGCTCGGTCTTACCGTAGCGTTTCATGTGGTGCCTATTCTTCTACATTTCAATTTTCGCATATTGCTACTCACAAAAGTTTCAATTATATATGTTCCGCCATTTGATAGGCGACGCTATATCCGGCTGAAAAAGTTTACTTTCGAATATTTGAAGAAGCCACACCGTTGACATTGTTCGCATTGTTCGCATTGTTAGCATTGTTAGCCTGGCCAACACCTGCAAAGGCGGCATGGATTCACCGGATTCGCGTTTTCTTCTCTACATATGTACGACTACGTACGCCAGACTCTCCGGATCGGACCACGCTCCTTCTGGGTGTTGGTAGCCGGCAATAGGTAACGAAACGTTTCTCATTACTTTATTGTCAATGGCCGCAGGGTCTGGGTTCATCGCTATACGCAAAGAAGATGCTTGTAGCACGTCGTTATTCGTTGCGGTAGAACGGATTACCTCCGTGCAACGCAACGATAACGAACCGAGTACTATGTTGTTAGGAGCGCTCATATTACTCTACGACACTACGACATCATATTCAGATACGATAGTCACAAACAGAGCGAACTGAATGAACGTCTGGTTCAAAATGGACTTATAGCCGTTCACGATCGTTCCGCCGGCGTTCTTGGTGTAACATTGATAGTTACCTGAGCCTTTAGGTACACTACCTATCTGCGGAATTTCTATCTCGGTGATAGCGCCGGCGTTCTTCATTGCGAAGTATTCTCCCCAAGCTTGTGCCGGCACCCACTTTGTCACTCCACCGATGCGCTCTTCCCCTGCCGGAATAGTCTCGCGGTCGTCGAAGATAATCGCGATAGTATAATCTGGATCACTTATCGTGTTGCCATTTGCGTCGCATACAGTAAAGGCTTCTGCGATGTCACAAACAAACGACTCGTCAGGTACGATGATACGTCCGTGGAAGTGGATATAATGCTCTCCGTCATTGAAGTACGTTATTTGCGGTTTCAGGTTCTCACTCTGTCCTGCGCGGGCATAAATCATCGACCGGCAACGGCAATAGAGCGTGTCGGGGATGTTCGCGTCAAGTACAGTAATGAGGTAACCGCTATTGTTCTCGAACTGCACGGACGGAGTGGTCATACCGGTAGTGTCTAATATGTCGTTGATATTAAACACTTCTCCATTAAAGGTTACTTTCGAACCCTTAACCACGTACTGCATGTCGGCGTCGAGGTCGGCAAGCAAATCGTTATCGGGGTATATCTCGTCTCCGAACGGGTTATTCTTCGAAGCTATCCAGCCGTTTTTAACGCGGCGTGTCAGCATAGCGTAGAGACCGTTGTACTGAACGTGATACGGATTGGTCTTGATAACCTTAGATAAGATACGTCCGGAGTCCTCAGAGGACGCCGTGTCAATCTTAATCAGTCCGTCTTCGACCTTAAGACATCCGTCAATCGTTCTGTTATCCCAGCATGCAGCATGGCCGTCGGAGCCGGAGTTACCGGACCCGAGAATCGGGATATTCAACGAAGGAGGAAGCGCACCGAAGTAGTGATAGGTGCTAATGTAAGCATCTGAGTCACGACGAGTAGAAAGGTCGTATTGCTCAGGGTTGTTATAAATCTCGTTGGAAGACTGCTCTGAGAAGATACATCCCTCCAGGAAGTACGTCGCAGGGTTGAGAGTGACATGGCCGGCAGCATACAGAGCAACGAGAGCATCGTAGAAGCTCTTTATGCCTACGCCGGTGACAGTCATCTTTCCACCTGTGGCCACACCCGTAAAGTCGAGTTCCGTCACGCTTCCGTCATAGACGAAAGTCGGTGTCTCGTTCTCTCCCTCCACCGGAACAATCAGCAAGCGTTTGTTGACGTACGAAGTGCCGGCCAACTTATCGACGTAGAACATGCGACAGTCGGACGCGAAGAGGCACTGATAGAAGAAGTCTGCGTGCTCATAAATGAAGTCCACCTTTCCGAAGATCCACCGGTACATTCGTCCGGCCTGATTTTGCGCTTCTTTGTTGATTGCGCGGACCTGCAACGGCAGGTCATAAACGGAGCAGTTTCCAATTCGAACGGTTGCGCTCAAGCCTTGACCACCGAACGTTGTTCCACACGTGTTTTGATTTGCCGCGTATGGTGTACATTTAATTTTTGCATACATGTTGTAACCGGTCGCTTGAATTCCACCGATACACCCACGATACATTTTGCTATTCCCTACGAGAATAGGCGAAGAAGCCACACCGTAGACATAGCCCGCAAGGTTCGCAGAGGTAGCAAGGGAGGGCCGGCCAACACCTGCAAAGGCGGCAGGGATATTATTGCCGTATGGAGATACGGAATAATCTACGTCGATGTTAGCTCCACCGTTGAGGTAAATGATATTCCTCATCGTGCAGTAGATGATCTGTGCGGTACCGCCACCGTCGTAGATAGCTGCTCCCATGTAGTCGCCTACTATCTGGAATGCGTGGTTACCAACAAATGCTTCGTTACCATGTCCTCGAACCACACATCCGGCAGGCGCCGTTCCTGTCGTACTTAAAATGGTCTGGAAACCATGACTAATAGTAGCATATGGGTGCTCAGGAGAGCCGTCGGCCGTATTATCATCATGCCCGAAGTCCCAATCGACGAAGAATGTCTTCGTTCCTAGAGCACCAAAAAGAGTGCGCGATTGTCGCCACCAATTGACATTAGTTGCCATAGTTAGAAGTTATATTTGATATTTATAGACGCTATTTCTCCTTCCGTCGTACGTCCTATCTCCCAAACGAGAAGTGTGTCCGCAGCAATAGCCATGCTTCCGGTCCATACACCATTAGTGAGCGTGATGGTGTTCAAAGTACCGTTGATGAACAACTTCAATACGGAGATATTGTCGGTAGATATCTTCGTAATAGTGATAGCGCCACCAACGGTGCGTTGCTGAACAATCTGACGTGTCTCCTGGAAGTCTATCGTATAGGCATGATAAGCAGCCTCAGCACGCGCAAGCACTTCGTTGATTGCTCCTACGACCGTCTTGTTAGTCGTGCTAAGGTTGTTGTCTGTCTTGTCTTGCTTATTGACGGTTGACTCGGTGATTAACGCAGCTAGGCCGTTGATATCACTCGTTTCGTGCGTGTGGCCCTCGTAGGAATACACATGCTCTTCCCAAGTTGTCCAAGAGGAGCTATTGAGCTTTTTACGCAACATCCAGCCATTTTCATCAAGAAGCCGCTGTTCATAATAGTAGTAATATCTCACAGGTTGCCCTACACGATGCGGTCCGGCAACTCTGCGCACAGATACGTTCAGAGTGTACCACTTAGCAGCCGTACTAGAATCAGGTTTATAGCAGACTGTATAAGTGGCGCTCTCCGTATAACCGGCAAGAGACGTAGTAAGGTCGGTAGTATATATGATTTTATCAACCTCTTCTCCCGTCACGTCCTGGAACTCATCTCCGTTCCAAATGAACATGCGCGTCTCATCGCCGGACGCAATATACACCATATCGTTAGACGGCTCTTGCAGTTGGAAAGCACTCTCTATGTAGAGATAGAGCTGGCCGGTAGGATGATTGTCCGGAGATATAAAGTAGTACGTTCCCTCAACAGGGTCATCCACATCCGACGTCGAAGTAATCTCCTCTACGTTTAGGACTTCTTTCTCTACGTATGGGTTGATAAGTTCACGTATGATTTCTAATTCTTCCCGTAGGCCGTTGATATCATTGAAGTCGTGCGTGTGATTGATATCTGCTTTTCCGTCGATGAGTGTATTTAGCTCTGCAACGAGTTCCTGGATCCACTCACGAATACGTTCCTCGACTCCACTCGGGTCGAAGTATCTCAGGAACTTACGAAAGAGCATGTGATCTACGGACTGATTGCCGGAGTATTTCTCTGCCGGCATGAAAGTCTGCTCGAACCAAACGAGCTTCTTTTCTGTAGCGCTCAGTCCGAAGCCTTGTATCAACTGATTGACATATTGCTTTACCTTTTGGACTATGCGCTCAAAGTCTTCTTTAGAAAGTTGGAATTTCTTCATTTCAGTACACTATTCATTTTGTCCGTAAACTCCTTAGCACAGATAGCGGCATGGTTAGTGTCGTTGAAGATATTAAGTACCAACTCGCAGCAACGTATAGCGATGAAGTGCGCTATATCGGAGCTTACGTTCTCGGCTACTTTGTTAGTCTTGATGAGACTGAACGTTACTTCTCCGGAGTAGTCTTTCTCTTGACCGGCCTCAGCCCAATCGCTCTCGGGGAATGAGAATAACTCCAGGCACTTATCTTCCGGCACAATGGCCACGCATGGCTTCTCCGTTTTGCCTCTCGCGTCCTCGTCCTGTTGTACCATGTATAACGCATCCATACTAGTTATGAACGCGCGCACGTGGTGTGCCCATGCAGCTACTGCAACACGGACCGGACGGACGTATGTATCGATAGAACTGAAGACAGTCACCTCCGGATTGGAAGACTTATTCACTACGGAATAAAGTCGGCCGACTCCTTTCTCATCGACTTTTACCGTCTGATTCTTATACGTCTCGATATCTTTCGCTAAAAGCGTAAAGGGAAGTACGTCTAAGCAATAACGCGCTGCGTCGTCAAGCATTTCGTTGATATATGACTTGATAGGCTTGACGTTATTATTACCAGCATCGTCACGTGCCAGAAGTGATTCCGGCTCAACAAAGGGAGATATCTCCTCGAGCTTTGCAACGGTTAAGTCTATGAGTTGAGGACGTGTCATTTCAGATCAGGGAATTCAATGTTGTATTGATTAGCTACACGAAGCACGTCGGCCTTCTTAGAAAGTGTTCCGGGTTCTACTCCGTACTTCTCCTCTAAGATTGCAACTGCTTCCTGTACACGTTTCACTTTAGGATAGGACGCTTCTATCTTTCTCTTTGGTTGCTGAGCGACTGTTTCAGGTCCTTCTTCTCCTATAGTGGGTTTCTTTTCCTGCTCGGATGATTTAAGTAGGAAGAATTCTTTGTTGAACTTCTTACTATTCTCCAACGCTTCTTGTGTCTTGGCGTCGTCGGTAGTAAACAAGCTATACTTGTACGTCGCTCCCATGTCCGAGAAACGGATGCAGCGGACTCTACCTCTAACAGTAAGGAAGAGTACCAGGTTGCGACTGCTTGATTTGTATGTCTTTGTATTTGCCATGATGCGCGTGTTTAATTTGTTGATAGAAAACAATAAGGGGAAGCCAAGTTGTTTGTTGGCTTGACCTCCCCTTATATTAGCAGTCAGCTATTAGGCTTTCGAACTGCCAGCAGAGCTACTACCCTCCTCGTCATCGGTGATAACGATGAGAGCGTGACATTGCGGATACTTCACGAGGATCGAAGAAATCTCGCAGCAGCGAATCTCTTTCGCGTCCTTAACACCGATAGCCATGAGGTCGAGTTGGTCGTCGGTCATCGCACGGAAGACGCGGCGCTCAACATACTTGAGGTCGAGCACGATACCGTAGTTGCTATACCCGAACTTATCCAAGAACGGATACGGCATCTGCAGCAACGTGTAGTTGCTCAAGCGGATACGACTCCAATCGTACTCGAAGCGGCGGATAGGCTCGTTGACGTTGATCTGCTTGCGTACGTCCTTAATCTTAAGGAGCGAGGTATAGAACTCCATACCGTCGAACAGATAACGCTGGGTCGAACCGGTGTTGCCGGTGAAGATTTCACTCATCGAGTCGATAATGGTGTCGTCGTTGAGTTTCGACTTCGGAATCAGGATCTTGTGAGCGCCACCCTCGAGCAACTGCTGGATGATACCTGCACAGGTGTAGGTCGGAGCGTTGGTCTGAGGATCGTAGGTCAACGAGCGGATACCGAAGACGTAGGACTTCTCGATTTCCTCGATGAACTGTTGGTTGTTCATCTCCGTGAGGTCGGTCAGGCCGTAGTTAGCCTCCTTGTTAGCCTCAAGGTACTCGTTCGTAACGCTTGCAGACGTCATGAACTTCTGCATGTGCTGATACGTCGGAGTAGGACTTGCAGCGTGAGGAGTAACACGTGCGTCGCCCTCCTGGAGAGCGTGACCGAGAATCAGAATCGTCGTGCCTGCCGGAATAACGGTTCCAGCCGCAGCGTTGAAGAACTGAACCGTAACCTTCTTCTGAGGACGGTTAATCTCGTAAACGCGTGCGTTACACGGCAAGAGGTGGATGATGGTGCCGTTGTCGTCAACACCGTCAACACCCTTGAAGACGATCTGGTCGGTTACGTCGAAGCGAGCTGCGTTCTCTACTTTGAGTTCAACCAGCAACGGGTTGTTGCGGTCTGCTACGTCGTCAGCCGATACGGTAACTGCTTCCGTGAGGACACCGGTACTCTCGCGCATAGCGAGCGACCAATAACCATAGCGGAGCGACATGGTCTTTTTGAAACCAATCTTACGCGTGATCATGTTGATAGGCGTAGAAGCCCAATTAAACTTGACTACATCACGGTCATACGTGGTAGTGAAAAAGCCGGGAGTCTCTGCATCGATGACGCCATGACTCATCTCGCCGCCGCCATTAGGAGCGCTGGGAGTTGTGCCGGCTACTTGTACACCAGGATTCTGAGGTGTGCCCGGTTCAACTACTACCGGAGGTGTCGGATTTTCTGCCATAACAAATTAAATTTAAGTTGATTATGATTCGTAAGCTGCCCTTCTCTTTGCTTCAGCATCGGCGGCTTGGCCGAGCAGGGACTTTTTAGGTTCTGTTCCACCGGCCGGAGTACCACCGTTGCGCGGAAGATCTTCTCCGGAGGGGTGATTGCGACGTCCTTCTTTGATTTTGGCGTTACGTCCGCGCGTTTCAGCCGCAGCGAGCGCATCATCCCACTCTAAGATACGGAACATCATCTTTACCTGTTGACGGCACTCTTCGGGAGTAGTGCAGTCTTTATTGATAATTTTCTCGAGTTTCGTGATTGTCTCTTTAGCGTCCCAGCCGCGAGCTTCACACTCTGCAGCAAATGCTTCCTCTTGAATTTTCTCGAGGTTCTTGGCTGCTTCGAGTTCGTCTCTCATGCGTTGCTGCTCGGCGATAAACTCTTCGGAAGTAAGCTCGCCGTTCATGAAACGATGATAAATCGGCTTGAGGTGCATAAACGCCAACTCCGGATGGTCGGTTCTGCGGTTGAAAATCTCGCAGAAGAAGTTATTGAGGTCCTCGTTAGACTTCAAGTACTCGTTAAGCCGGTTAGCTTCTGCCGAAGCGGTCTTCCAATACTCGTGGTCATGGTCGTAGGACTCCATAGCTTTCCTCAATAAAGCCTCGCGGTCTCCATTGAGGTCCGGATATTTCTTTTGCAAGTTTGCCATGAACTCGTCCTCAACTGGAGTAGCAGACGGCGCTTGCGGCTCTGCAGGCGGATTAACCGGCTCCTGCGGATTGTTTTTTTCTTCGTTCGGATCCATATCGATATGCGTGTTTATAGATTACGGCTGCAAAATTACTGCTAAAAAATTGGAAAAGTTGTCGAAAATCACATTTTTTTGACTGAAAATAACAATAATTCAAAAAATATTAGTAACTTTGCAGCGTTTTTTGAATTACGTTACCATGAGAGAAGATGAAAAGTGCAGACATGAGTTACTGCTAGAGCGTGATGAAGAGCTTCGGAAGATTCATACACGCATTATCAGGGAGAGCGGCATTAACCCTAAGTTCTTAAAGCGCGAACTCATAGTTGCGCAGATTGAGAAGTACTCCGCACCTCGTTTTTACATAGAAGCTAAGCAAGCTATGTTGTACGTGACTGCGTATTACTTAGGAAAGACTACGCATAAGTCCAAGTACAAACAGGCAATGGTGCAAAATCTTGTAGAGGTCTTTGAAGAAGTCCGCGAGCAGAACCTGCATATGCCTATGGGAGACGTATGGAATTTAGTAGTGTGGCATCCGGCGAAGAGTTTCTTCCTGTCGCCGGCCCGTATAACTGAAATTATTTACCAATATCACGACAGAAAATGACTAAGAAAAATTTTCTACCGCTTACCAGCGTGCCGCAGAAACCGGATGCAGGTAAGGATCCAGGACAGATGCAGAGTCCTATTCCTGGAATGACTATGGAGAATTACTCCGCCAACCTACGTAAGACTACGCAGGCAGTTAAGGACCAGAACCTCGAGGAGATTGGCTATTGCAAGCACAACATCGAGCAGTTAGAGCGTGAAGACTTGGATAAGTTGGAACTGCCCATACTGATTCACAACTTCATCTTGCTTGCGCCGCAGCATCGTTTCGAGATTCTTGATGACATTGAGAAGCTTATGCGCGAACTCATACGTGCAGCCGGTCTCGAAAATAAGATATTCAGCAAGGAGCGCCGTGCGGCCGTTAAGGTCCTCGAAGATATTCGTGACGTGAAGAAGCAAGACACGGCTATGGAGTACGCGCAGTTCGATATCTCGCAATTCCTTACCGCCTATTACCACTTCATGTTCTGTGGCAAGTACCAGGACAACCATGAGCAACGTAAGCTTTTGAAGCATATCCGCGACTATATGACAGAGAAGCTCAAAGTGGTCCTTAAGGAAAAGGAGAAGACGGTTTCAGCCTGCGACGAGATCCTTTCTAAGAAATTGGCCGGAGAATAATGACCGATTTTGACTTTGACGACATACAATCAATTATTCAGGAGAATGAGCGCCGGCATGACGAGAATAACCGGCCGTATAATCCCTGGGTAGGCACGGAATACTGTAAAGAGATTCCGCGTGTGCGCATCGAGATAAAGGACGCGCCTATGCGCGTTATGAACATTCCGGAGGAGATGCGCGATGAGAAAGTCGTTAAGGTCATAGAGAAAGCCGGTTGGAGTTTAGAGAAAGCCGGTGCAGCTCTTTTCGGTGGCAAACCGAGCGAGAAGAAGACACTAGACGTCTATCGTTGGTTCTGCAAAGTACGTTGCCGGTATGATTATGAGTTCTGGGGATGTACTCAAATCACAATCGAGCATAAGCTGAGCCTTACCAAGATACCTTTCGTGCTTAACCGTGCGCAAAGGCGCTACTTGGCTAAGCTTGAGAAGATGCGTAAGAAGGGCGTTCCTATCTTTATCATCTTACTGAAGGCTCGTCAATGGGGAGGTAGTACGCTGACACAATTCTATATGGTATGGATCCAGATGTTCCATAAGAAGAATTGGAATAGTGTCATAGCTGCCGACACAGATGACCATGCACGTAACGTGCAGGCTATGTTCCAGAACGCATTGGACGATTATGATACGTTCATCACGGAGGGCAAGCATATCAAGTTCTCACCGTACAAAGGTATGCAGTCCACTCGACAGATTGAGGGCCGTGGTGCTCGTATCACTATCGGTTCGGTGCAGCACCCTGAGTTCATCCGTTCGAGTAACGTCGCAATGGCGCACTTGACCGAGGTCGGAATATGGCCGACTACTCCGAAGCATGATCCGCAGTCACTCGCTCAGGCTATCTCCGGTACGATTGTACGTAAAGAATACCGTCTAAAGGTGCTAGAGAGTACCGCGAAAGGTGTCGGTAACTTCTTCCACCGGACGTGGCTTAAGGCTCTGCGTGGAGAAAACGAGTACGAACCGCTGTTTGTTCCATGGTATGAGATTGACTTCTACCAAATGGCGATATTCGACTATGTTTACTTCATCAAGACCATGTCGGAGTATCACAAGTACCTGTTCCGTCTTGGCGCCACATTGGAAGCCATTGCTTACTATCGTATGTTGCAAGAGGGCGAGTACGCTGATAACCCGAAAGGACTCATGGAAGAGTTCCCGTCCACTTGGGAAGAAGCATTTCAGTCCACCGGACGCAATTTCTATCCAAAGGAGTATGTTGATGAGCTGCGCAAAGGAGTCGAGGAGCCGCGCATTGTCGGCGATATCGTTGGCCGCGTAAATATACGTGACGTTGCCGGCCGCGATGATGTAGAAGATAAGTCCGGCGTATTCGACAACCTGCGTATAGTTCCGGAGAGTAACGGCTTGCTTAAGGTATGGCGCGACAAAGACAAACGGCCTCCGATGAAGGATCGCTATTTAGTCATTGTCGATATCGGTGGCCGCAGCAAGAAGTCCGATAATAGTGTTATCTGTGTCTTCGATAGATATTGGATGTACGATGGCCAGGGCGTTCCGGAAGTAGTAGCGGAGTGGTGCGGCCATATTGATTGGGACTTGCTCGGTTGGAAAGCTGCGCAGATAGCCGCTTATTACGATAATGCGCTTCTCGTTGTCGAGAGTAATACACTCGAGATGAAAGGCCATGAGGGCAACCACTTCAACACTTTACTCTCTGAGATTGCTCAGGTATATACGAATCTCTATCGTCGTACTAAGGACGAGCAACTTGTTAAAGGTGGAACAATACGCTACGGTTTCCAGACTAACAGTATCACAAAGCCTATGGTCTGCGACTATCAGTTATGGGCACTACGTGAGGGTATGTATATCGAGCGTTGCGAAGAAGCCGTCAATGAGCATAGCACATTCGAGGTTAAGGACAATGGTGAACTAGGTGCCGTAGAGGGTAACCACGATGACCGGCATATTACACGTGCTATTGGCACGTACTTCAACTATAAGTTGATGAAAGCACCGAAATTTGTTAAACTTAATTCCGGCAATACACCTAAACGTAAGATTGCCGGAGAAATGACAGTCAGTTAATAAATCAATAACAATTATGGAATCGGAAGTAAATAAACGTCCTAAGCGTATCGAAAGACGGGACGAAAGAGAAAAGGCTTTGCGCATGTTTCTAGACTGCCGCGAGTATGGTATCAATCCGCAAACATGTTCTCCGGAGGTGGGCCGCGAGCTTATTCAGTTGCTCGTATGGCGCATGCGTTGCTGGAACGGCAAGTACCAGACAGGAGAGAGACATAATAGCGAGCGTGTAAACGAAATAAGACGTCTCCAGAAAGGTTTGGGACGTCCTATATTCAGAAGGCGCTTTATTAGAACACTCGACGAGTTGTTAGAGGGTTACAATAAGGCGGTTAGTCTCGGCTTGATTTCAAAAGGCAATGCCGTCTCTTATGGCGGTGGCCAATTTATGACCGAGGACGGACTTGACGAATCTGTACCGGCACAACGCGCGTTTGAGTACGTAAAAGTATTGCGCGCAGAAGCTAAGAAGCATCCTTTTGTTTGGTTTTATTGCTTTGTACTTCGTCTCGGCTCATTGCCTCAGCCTCATTAAATGTTTTCTGAGCACCGAGATAGCGATCGGCCAATAATACAAGTGTCAATTCGGACTCATCATCGACATCGTCTTCACGAACCAAGTGCTTAAGCATGTTCGGTAACGCTTTAATCTTGACGGCAAGAGGGATTTCCTTTCTTGCCGTTTTGATATCTTGCAACCAATCGGCACATACAAGAGCCAGGTCCTCGTCGATAGAACTCGTCTTGCTGCGTTCTGCGTTCGTCGGCCGGCCACGGCGTTTAGTGCCGCGCAGGTCCTTTGGCGCATCGTCTTCTTTCTTAATGATACCTGCAGGCTCTTCGTCCGGAATATCCTTTACTTTCTTGCGCTTGACGGTTTTCTTCTTGGTCGCAGTCTCCCCGGACTCACTCTTTTTAGGAGTGGCCGGGGTTTTCTTCTTCGTTTCCTTTTTGGTTACTTTCTTATCCATGCTTTATTAGCTTCGATGAGTGCTTTAACGTCTTCGTTGGTAGGATTCTCTTTCTCGTTCCTGACTAGCTTACGCGCTGCGTCAAAAACTCGATACTCTTGCGAGTTACGTATCATGCGATATCTGGTCGGATCGTTCTTTTGGTAGTCGCGCAGGTTCTTATCGAACTCTTTTACGCGGCCTTTGAGCAAATAGTACTGTTGCGAGTAAGCGCGCTCCGGAGTGTAAGCGTTATAGAACTTACGCACGAACGGCCACTTGTCAGGTCCTGTCTGCTCTCCGGTAGCTGCGTCGTAAATAGCTTCGCTGAGCGTCGCAAGCATATCAACGCCGGCAGGCAGGTAGCCATCTACTACGTGCTCTACGGAGCTTGCTGACGTGTCAAAGAGCCAACTGCGCCATGCAGGGTCCGAACCTTTATATTTCGTCTCCATATTGCCGCCAACGGCTTCATAGATGGACTGCGTGAACCATTTGTAGATAGGAAGCGTCTGCTCTTTTGCGCGCAGGATATCTTTCGTCCTCTCTTCTGACTTCGCAAACGGCTCGCGGTTGATAGTAGCTCCACGGAAGTCACGATTGAAATAGACATCTGCAACCGGCGCAACCGGAGACGGCATTACACCTTGTAAGAGTCCTTCCCATGTGAAGTCCACTCGGCCTTCTTTATCGTTCCACTCCGTTCCGTTGCCTACCAGGTTGAGGTAGTTAGGAAGAAGCTCGTTCGAAGCAAAGGTAGCGGTGTTGTATGCAGCATGACCGAACTCTTTGCGTCCCTGGATCCATTGCGCCAGGTTTACACCTGCAGCAAAGAACATACGCAGGAAGTGAGCAGTAGGCACGCGGAACTTGCCAATGATGAAGTTGCTCTGTCGCGTATAGTCGCTTGCCCATATCTCGTCGTCCGGATCGTCCGGATTGAGGAATTGGTTAAGCATACCCATTGCTACATACGAAGCAGCTATCAGAGAGTAAGCGAGCGGCATCTTCTTGAGCGCTTTGAGGAACTTAATGTTACCATTGAGCGTTGCGCGGAAGAAGCTGAACCACGACATCCAATTGCTATCGGCTATCTCTCCGGCGCGGTCGAAGTTCGTCGTCAGCTCTTTGCTCAGGTATGCAGCGTCGCTGATGTGCATACCGGCTTCACGTGCCGATACGAAGCCTGCGAAGCGGACTGCGGTCTCCGATACTTCCGTCAGCATGGAGAATACTCCTACTGCACCCTTTAGGCCGCGACGGACGTTGCTCTCGCTAATCATCGAGTCAAAGTCCTGACGCAATGACTTGAGGTCCTGCATATAGGAGAAGCCGGTAGGTGCTCCGGACTCGAAATACTCACGGAGGTACTGTCCCATTTGCGAGTTGATAAACTGCTCGCGGTCACGCACTTTGTCGTTAAACGCGTACACCCATACGGCAGCCTGGCATGTAGCAAAGTTCTTAAGGAACGGCGCTACTAACTCGCGGTGCTCTGCAGTTAGCGTTGCAAGTGCTACTTGGAAGTCACGTGCAAAGTTACTTGCCGCGAACTCCGGATTGTACTGAGTGAGCATAGCCGAGATGAAACGTGTAGCGTTACGCATACGACCGGAAGTGTTGAACAACTCCTCTTGGTGTTGTTTGAACTTCTTGTTAATAGCGTTTGCCAACTTCTCATCCTGTAGCTCTATGACGTACTTCTGGCCGTCGAGTAATACCTGCACTTCGTGTTGCTTCTTCTCGTCGCTTGTGCGTTGTGCAATGTTGCTATTGGTGGCGTGCCATGCTACGTGCATAGACTGCTCGAGGTCATCTATCGCTTTCTCGAGAGCGGCTATCTTAGATTTATAGGCTTCTTCGAGTTGAGGACCAAGCTCTCCGTGCTCGTTCTGCATATCGAACGCGCGTTGTACCTTTATGATTTGTTTGCGTTTCTCGGTGATGAGTCCCTTAACAGTCTTGTCGTGCTCCAGGTCTTCACTTGACGGAGCGGAATAAGATACTGTCATCATCGGAGCGCCGTTTTCGTCGAGCATAACCTTTCCGGTCTTCTCGTCGATAACGTTCATAATCCAATACTTCTTCACGCGGAAGGCGCCGGTCTTCAGTCCCAGGTCTTCATTGTCGAGACAGAAGCGCAGGAAGTTCTGCTTAATCTTATTATTCTCGCTAGAGATAATAGACGACGCGTCGATGCTCATGATATATGCAAACGGATCAGAAGCAAGAGTCTGACGTCCACGCGCACGGACGAGCGCAGCGTTGTACGGGTCGTTTCCGCGTTTTCCTACAGGCTCATATTCCGATACTATGCCACTCTCGTCACGCTCACGCCAGCCACGTTGCGGAACATAGTACTCGCGGTTCGAGAATTCCTCAAACGTATCATCGGAGATACGTCCGGACTCATGATCGTATTCAAGAGCATATTTAGTTGCTTTGCGGATTAAGGTCCATAACTTGTCTATTTCTTCTTTAGATATCACAGACTCTACGGCTTTAATAACCTGGTCGTGTGTCATGTCGAGGTTGTTGACGAAGCCTTTTTGACCACGGTCCGGAAGTCCCTTCTCAATAGCTTCTGCGCAGTCTTTCGCCTGTGCATATACGCCGATTATCTCTCGCGGTGTCAGCTCTTTGCCGTCGAGGGCGCTTCCTGTGCCGGGCACATCCATGTTGTGCCAAACGATATGTAGTCCCTCTAATCGGCTCTTACCGGTCTCTTTGTCCGGAGCAATGATAGAACCGATATGTTGTGCGAGCGGACGGATGATATCGCGGTTCATCTTCTCATTAGCTTGCGACACACGGCCGGTAGCTAAGAACGTGTCCTGATATGCGTTGCTCTCTGCGGTTATCTTACCACCACGGCCTACAAGCCACTCCTGGAAGTTCTCAATAGGTTTGGCAGCGTCGAGTAGTCCACGTACAAGAGTATTCCCTTTGAGGACACGCGCCGCAGCATCAGCCTGACGGTTAATCTCTGCAACATACTCCGCAGCCAACTGCTCGTCGCGCATGAGTTTGTAGTATTCCTGCAGACGGAGTGCGTATTGGCCTGGCGTCTCGTCCGGTTGTGGAGTAGGACGTACGCCTGGTACAAACATCGGCTTTTGCTCTGCCACGTCGGCACGAACGTCCATCACGGCGGTATTAGCCGAAGTTACGATACCTTCTTTGAGTTGAGCACGGAACTTATTACGCTCCTCTTCCCATTGGCTGAGTCGCATTTCGTAGCTCTTGAGCGTCTCACCTATGCGATATTGCGGGCGTGGGTGTTGTATGTTCCACTCCGAGATAAGACGTGCCTTAGCCGGAGTGTAGTCAGATATCATAAGCTCTCTTTCTTCTCCGGTCAGGTCGCCGAGTTCAGTACCGGCAAGCAGATCGTATAATACGCGGTCTGCTACTTGCTCGGTACTCTCGAAGCGCTTAAGGCTGAACAGGTTAGTGCCTACCCAATCCCAGAACTGCGCGAGCGCTCTGCGTACACGATGAATAAGTTGTGTAACGCGAGACATTTTCTCTTGCGAGCCGCTTTCCTGTGCTTCGTAGGTCCACTCAGCCGCAGCTTCTTCCATACGTGTAGCACCGCGACTACCGCTATAACGTGCAAGTACCTCGGAGCAAATAGCATCGTCGGTCTTCAGTCCGCTATAGTTCTCGTCGATAAGCACTTCGTTCCACAAAGGCGTATCTTTGAATAGATCCACTACGGACTGCCAGCCTTCCGCATTATTGCGTTGCATAGCTTTTGCCCATAAGTGCGAGTACTCATGTATAGGAGTATTCGGGTTGATACCGTAAGGAGTGATGTATATCTTATTACCGATAGCCCAGCCGTAGAGTTTTCCGGACGGAGTGCGCATTTCTTCTTGGCGAACGTTTCCGCTCGGCGTATCGCTAATCACGACACCTTTTTGCTCTAACTCTACGCGGAGGGACGGAGTAACAACATTGTACGGAATAGCTATGTCAGTGCCTTTCAGCATGTCAGCTATTTTGTCTGCTACTTCTCTATCAGGTACGATACGTATCGGCTTATTCCAGCGCGATAAGATAACCTTACGCGCGTTGCCTAACTTACTGAGTTTACCGCTTACAGGACCGCTATGCCAATCGACCTCACCAACGGCGTCTTTAGCTTTGTCGGCCTGGTAGCCGCTAGTAAGTTCGCTCTCCGGAACTTCCACTTCTACCGTCACGAGGTTCGGACGGTTGAAAGCTGCTGTGAATTGGTCATTAAGCGGACTGCGACTTGCATGGAAGTACGGGTTATATGCAGCATCAACGGTCGTGCCATCGTCTTTGCGCAGACGGAAGTAGTACTTGCCGTCTTTCATAATGGCTAAGTCCGGACGTTCCTCTGCTTGCTCCCACTTACCAAGCTCTACCGGTTGGCGCAGTTGCTTCGTCTCGTTGTCTTTAGAAGACATCGGTGGATAAAGTTTGCCGTCAACCATAACCATTGCGCGGTATGCTTTGACTTTCTTCTCTCCCTCGAGCTTAGCGATCTGCTCCTTATCATCCACGATAGAGAATTCGGCGTCCGAAAGCTCCTCCGGAATGTCAGTCGTTATTTCTACGTCGAGGTCGGTATTATCGGCCAGCGCTTCGAAGACTGCCGCGGTAGCAAGTTCTTGCGCCGGCGTGAGGTTGCCCGGAGTATATTCAGGCATATCGTATATCTGAGCCTCAGCTTCTGCGCTTTCCGGAGTCTCGTCGTCTTCTTGCTCAACGAGTTCGACTTTCTTGTCACTAGCCATGCCGGCGTACTTGGCTTCTTTCTCAGCCATTTCTTCCTGCATCTTAGCCGTGTACTCGTCAACGAGTGCCTGAGCTTTCTCAAGCTCCTCAGTATGCTCGAACGGTTTGCCTACGCGCTCCGCCATGAGTTCGTTTTCTTTCTCCATGCGAGCGATAGCGGACTCGGCATATTTAATTTGGTCGCGCGCTTCCTTGCCGGAGAGATAACGAGTGACGATATTCTCTATCAGTTTATCGATGGCAGTCGTCTCAGATCCATAACGGCTTATGCCGAGAGATTGCGAACTGTAGAATACGCTCTTCTTGACAGATATGATTCTGTTTCCGTCTTTCCACTTGGAATCGCGGTTGAGTTGGATATCTACGTCGAACTGCACGCCGTTGAAGAGCACAGGTACGTTGATTGTCTCTACCGCACCCTCTGCACCGCTCCTACGCAAGTAGTCGGAGCGCTCCTGTACGTATTTGTTAAGCTCCTTAACGGCTTCTCTCAGTTCTTCCGGAGTATGAGCGATAGTCCCATTGACGTTGTACTCTTTTACTGCTCCGTCTGGGAAGAGTTCCTCGAGACGCGGTAGTAACGCTTTATTCTCCTCGATACGGTGCTCTTGCCACTTCATGGAAGAAGCATTGCTCTTGAGACGTGCGGCAAACTGCATCTGCTCGATATTGTGTTGCTGCAGACGAGCGGTCCACTTACGCAGGTCGCGCTCTGCTTGTGATTTGAGCAATGCGTATTGCGAACCGGATAATACGGCTACAGGATTATCGAACAGGCCTTCCTCAACGTCCTCGATGATACGATTCTCGAGATTGTTGTCGATAAGGCTCTTGCCGTTCATAATAGAGTCGATGAAGCCGGCTTTCGTCTTCAGGCGTTGGTAGGACGTTACGTCGAGACTATCTTCAACACCAAAGCGCAGCACGCGTACAGGTATATTCCATTGTTTATGCATGTTGCCCTGGCGTATGATACGGCCGTTACGCTGGGTGTAGTCCATTGGCCGGTCCGGTGCATCCATATGAATCAGCGTATGGAGACGCGTCTGGATGTTCACACCGGTTCCAAGAGTATATGTACTACCCATAATGACGCGTATCTCTCCCTCACGGACTGCGTCGAATATCTTCTGCTTAGCAGTCGCGGACATACCTTGACGGATGATAGCAACCTTAGTGGCCGGAACACCGGCTTTCACTAACTTAGCCTTGATATCGTCGAACAGGTTGAAGCCGGATACCTTGTTTTGGTAGTTATCGCAGAAGATAGCTACAGTACCGTTGTACTTCTTCGTCTCTTTGAGAGAGCGTAATACTTCCTCAACGGCTTTATTCGTCTTCGACAGAGGTTCGTCCGCTGCGTTTCCGTCAACGAGACGTGGATCCACAGCTGCACGTTTAGCAATGCCGTACATCGTCAAAGGAATATGGCTATTCTCCTTCTTCTCCGCGCCTGACATATTGTCATATCTGTCGAGTTCTGCGCGAACTGCGGCCATGATATCAATCAGCGACGGAGATTGCGGTAAGAAGATATCTTGTGCCTTATTTCCCTCCAACTCCGGAACTTTATCGTTTACCTGGCCGGCTTCGCGTGTAAGCACGCAGTCGGCACAAGAGAGCCACATACGCATAAGCTCAGGTACGTTGCCGTATTGAGCAAAGCGCAAGTTGGCTTTGAACTTGCCATTAGTAGCAAATTCCAGCATTTCGGTAATGCGGCCGAAGTTGTGCACAAAGTCGTCGAAGTAATAGATATCGTTGTCTTTGAGCACGTCTTTCGGGAGCAGGTACTTCATAAACGTCCAAATCTCGGCCGCAGTATTGCTTATCGGAGTACCGGTAGCAAATACAACGTTACGATGACCTTTGCGCTCGTATATAGACTGAAGCTTGAGATAGAGGGCCGCAGATTTCTTTGCGTAGCTTGGATCAATACCTTTAATGCCGCGTGCCATCATCGTTGCGAAGCCTAAGTGCTTGAACTCATGTGCTTCATCAACGAGGAGTGCGTCGATACCCATAGAGTCAAAGTCTTCTGTCTCGTCGGTCTCGCGGTCCACCATTTCCTCGGCACGTGCTTTCGCGCTCTCTCGGCGCAGCGCTTCTCTCTTCTCGTCCTTCTCCTTCTTTTTCTTTCCGGAGCCTTTCATGTCGCCATTGGCAAGATCCACGCGGAGGTTCTCTAACTCTTTCTCCATAGAGCTGATAACTCTATCGCCGAGTTTAGCTTCCTTAGCAGCTTCGATAGCGTATATCTTCTCGTCGATTTTCTCTTTGATGAAGTCATATACGCGGCTTTCGTTATCAGGTATCTTCTCGAAGACAGAGTGAGGAATGATGATAAGGTCCCAATCGTTGTATTTAATCTTAGCATAGAACTCACGACGTCCTTCCGGAGTGCGGTCTTGCTCGTCAACGGTCAGTATCTTAGCATTTGGATACAGGTCTTTAGCGTCTGCCACAAATTGCTTCGTGGTAGCGTTCTGCACTACAATCATCGGCTTCTTGGCAGTTCCGAGACGGCGCATCTCCATAGCGATACTAATAAGAGATATCGTTTTACCCGTTCCTACCTCATGGGCCAACATGATAGGTTGCATAGTACCGCGCACGATAGCTTGTTGTTGGTGTGGGTACAGGTCGTACTTGTGGTTTTGTCCGGGCAAGTGGAGTGACAGGAAAGCCGGATCAATACGCGTCATAGGAACGATAGCGTTGAAGCGGTCGTTATAAATCTTCTGAATCCGGTCTGCGAGTTCCTGGTCTCCCTGCATCTTACCGCGTGCCCACTCAACGAAGTCGTCCTTAATCTGCCCTATCTTATCGTTACATGCAGCCGAAGCCTGTTTGTCTGTGATAGTCTCAGTAGAACCGTCCCATTTCCTCTCGGTCTTTTGGACCACGAAAGGAACATTGTTCATAGCGCTAATCATCAGCTCATGGCCGTATATCTGGCGAGAGCATAACTGACTGTACACACCCTCTTGACGGTTCGTCTCGTTATAAAGCGAGGAGTTGTAGCCGCTAGTATTGACAACCCAAGAGCTGCCGACGTGACCAAACGTGAGGTTAGTTACGCCGAATTTCTCTTTGAGGTATTCCTGGTATATCTCAATCGGGATCCAGGTTGAACCTACGTTGAACTCAATGAGGTGCGCCGGTACGTCAATAGGAATAACCTTTTGCAGTTCCTCGATATTGGTATCATACTCGCCATTCTCGTTATGAGACTGCGCGTATTCAAGCTTCTCGCGGACGTTGCCGGAAAGGTATTCGTGAGATACGACGATATTGCCGGACTCCGGATCGCGGAATCCGAGACGTGATTCAATAATCTCGCGCTCTACTTCGTCGGTGCTCTTATCGAGCCATTGAGCTATTTCGGCCGGACGTATGTCGCCGAATCTCTGTACGGACAGGATAATACCGTCGCGCGTATTCTCCGGATGAGGTTCAGCCTGCACTCCGACTACACGCGTATAGAACAGGTCCGTTTTGGAGACGTCCACTTTCTTCTTACCAGAAGCATCGACGGTCTCTTTGACTTTCTCAATGGCAGCTATGCTGGCCCATTGTACATCGTTTCTGCGGATGAACGAAAGCGATACGTTACTATTCAAGCGGCCGTACTTCTTTGCAAACGAATCGTAGATACGATTGAGTGCGCGCATAGCCGGCTTGTAAGACTCATCGTCAGATGTCTCGGACTGAACCTTAAGAAGTTCGTCGATGGCTTCTTTGAGGGCGTTGTAGTCTTTAACGACTTGCGCTTTGGTATAACCCTTAACCTTTTGGTCGTTGAGTCCCTGAATGGGAACGAGTTCGCCGTTGCGTACATTGCAAATCTCGTCTTTGCTATTGAGTGCGATAGCACCATAAGGCAGATTGCCGGTGTACTTCTCGTTATTGCCACTAAGCGCCGGTATAGCTCTTGCTACCGGAGCAGTTGTAGCGCGGCGAGCGACGATAGACTCCATGAAGTCTTGCAGGCGCTTCGCCTGGTCGATACTCGGCGAGGTGTAACAACCTGCGGTAGTTCCTCCCCAACGTGTGTCACCATGCTCGAAGCCGAATCCCATTTCTCCACCGATCATCTCAGGGTGCTCCACAAAGTACTTGTTATACACAAGCTTGTGGTGCTCTGGTGGTACGGCCTTGTAGCCGCCGGTCTTTCTATCCCACACGGATTCTTGCTCCTGCAATGCTTCGCGAGCGACGGCGGTATCAAGTACGTCAATAGCATGCGCGTCCTTTTGGTTGTTTACGCGCTTACGTACTACGATGATATCGGAAGTAACTCCTGTGCCGCCAAAGGTCTCGCGATTTAGACGGAAAGCGCCGAGGACGTCGGTCTCTCCCTCGTTATAGAGCCAACGACGGAGGTCCTTTGAACTGTCGAGCGTGCTATGAGAGGTGATGAAGATACCAATGCCACCTTGACGGAGCTTGCGGACGTTCTTGGCAATACAGAAGTCTTGTATGCTGTTACCAAAGCGTCTGGTCAGGTCTTTCTCTTTAGAGTCACGTACACGCAAATCTCTTACAAACGGAACGTTCGTAATTACAAGGTCTTGCGAGTTATTTGGGATATCTACTTCCTGGAAGCCGGCATGATGTGTAGTGGCGTCCGGATAAAGTTGCTCGAGTATGCCTGCCGTGATATCATCTATCTCGACTGCCTGGATGTTACTGCGGTCGTTGATAGACTTCGGTATCTGAGAGAGTATGTTACCTATACCGGCGCTACCCTCTAAGATATTACCACCACGGAAGCCGAGCTTCTTAGCAATGCTCCATAATTGGTCGATGATATCGGCCGGAGTGTAGTACGCAGAGTTACGCGACAACTGAGCTGCCTGCAGCTCTTCGTCGGTCAGTAATTCCTTAATAACTTCGTATGGAGATTTCTCGCCATGTCCGTAATACGTAGTACCCGGTTCGCCTTTGAAGTATTCTCCGAGTCCTCCCCAGCCTGTGAACTTAGCAAGCGTGCGTTGCTCTACCGGTGTTGCCTGACGTCCCTCATCCTGGAGTTGTTTGAGGAGACGTATTGCCGCGATATTAGCATCGTAGCGTGCTTTATTCTGCGTCGGAGCCGGATCGTTCGGGTCATAGCGGAAGTTACGAGTATTCTTGCGCTCATTTTCCGCTACCGGTTCTTCTACAGGCTGCGATAGATTGTCATTAGCAGCTCCTCCGCTTCGCTCTCCGTCATGCTGCCTATCGTGCTGACTACCCGAATCCACTCCTCTTGACTGAGGTCCTTGAGCAGTTTGCCGTTCGCCTCCTCCCAGCGTTCCATTCTCGTCCGCAGGTTGTCCGGCTGATCCGGTTTCGGCAGAGCCAGCTTCTCCCGGCCCTTCATTACGTAATTCTGTACTTCCATTATTGTCGTTCTTTATGGGTTTGACATCTTCCCAGTTAGCTATTTCGGTAATATAGCGAGTTCCAAAGGAGTTGAGGACCGGACGTCCATCACGTTCGAAGTCAACGATATCGACTTCCTCTCCTCGGAATATAACCTTATCACCTACTTTATAGCCGTGGTGTAAGTCTTCCGTTTGCTCAATCGGTTCGGTCTGCTCTTCGAGCGCAGGTACTACGTCCTCTTGAGCAACGCCGTCGTTGATTGTCTCGGCAACATCTGCAAACAAGTCCAACACCTGTTGTCCGTCGTCTATACGGTTCTTACCGGCTTTCTTGCGTTTCTCATCACGGCGCTCGTTAGCCTTAGCCACTACGTCGGCTATGTTAGCGTCTGCCGGAAGTTCCTCGGTCTTTGCCTGTTCTACTGCCGCTTTAGGCAGATAGTCGCGACACCAAACGCGTATGTCGTTATAGAGTTGGGCATAAGTCACATGGACTTGGCCTTTCTCATATAAGCCGTAGTTTTGGTTCGGGATGAGATATCTGCTAGTGCCGCTCTTGGTCGGGTCCTCGATGCGCCACATGATATGATCCACCGCCAAATCATCGTTACTACCGTCTGCACGATAATAGCCGCTATAGTTAGGCTCTAGATTGATCCAGACGCATAACTCCTTACCGTCAAGCAACGGAAGCTTGAAAGAGACGTCTCCACCGGCCGGAGCTATATTGGCACTTGCCAACTTCTTGCGTTTGTTGATATCCAGGCCCAGGTCGGCCGCGAGTTGTTTCGCAAGACGTTCTGCGTCTTTGAGAGCTTTGAGTTCGGACGTACGTATATAGCCATAACTCTCGTTGAACTTACCGGCGTCTTCGGTATCAGCTTCGTAATAGCCGAGGACTGCTAACTGCTCGTTGATTTGCTCGATAGCATCATCAAGCTTAGCAATAGCTTCCTGGCGCAGAGTGATATCTTCCTCTGTCGGTTGTTCTACGGGAGTGCCTGGCTCTACTTCTGCATTATCTCCCTCATCTCGTCTATCTCTCTCGATAGCCGACGCTTCTGCGACTGCAGTTTCTGCCGCTTGGAGAGCAGCTTCTGTACCTGCACTTGTTTGTTCAGTTGTGGTTTGTTCATCGTTTATATTGTTAAAACGTGTTGCGTCATTGATACTGTTGAATACGAAGCCTTTGACGAAGCGACTATAGTAGCCGTTGTTTGCCTTTGCGCGAGCCTTAAGCGTCTTGAACTCGTCATCATCTACGCGCTCTAACGGCTTAACGACGTATATAGGAGCGCCTGTCTTGGTGTGCTTCGACTCTTTTATCTCGCCGATCGTATCGGAGACTACGTCAACCGGAGTATTGTTCACTTCCTGTTCTTGCTCCGGTGCCGGCTCTTGGGCTTGTGCCTGCGCTTGCTCTTCTGCACTCTTGATAGGCTCTTGGTTGACGAGTCTTCCGGCAATAGCATTGCCTTCTTTCGAATCGCAGATAGCTACACGCTTACCGGCTCTGACTAACTTTGGAAGATACTCATCGAGGGCGAGGAATGGGAATCCTGCCATTGGTATAGACTCGTCACCGGCTTTCCGATGAGTGAGTGTTATACCGAGAATCTCCGAAGCGTCTTTTGCATCATCAGCATACAGCTCGTAGAAGTTGCCCGTGCGGAAGAGTAACGTAGCGTCAGGGTATTGTCCCTTTATCTCTGCGTACTGCTTTCCGAGAGGTGAGTCTTCCCATTTCATGCCGGCAGGCTTTGCCGGTTCACTAGCAGGCTCTTGCTTACGTGCTTTCGGTGCTCGTCCCTCAATAAAGTCGTGCAGCGCGTCAGCTTCACCCATCAGCTTTGCGAGGTTGGCCGTGTCTGCGGTAGTTACTTCCTGAGCTTCGCCGCTCCGGAACTTTGCCGCAAGCTGGTCAATCATCCTGTCACGTTCACTAAGAGCGCTCTTAGCTGCGTTCAGTATCGTCTCTTTCGGTGCGTTCTTGAACTTCTTACGCATGTCGCGCAGCGTCTTCTCGAACTGCTCCTTAAAGGACTGCCGCATACCGTCGATATCGCTCGGGTTGTAGAGAAGATCTTCACTCACTCCGGTGTGATGAAGCGCTATGCCGGTACGGTTATTCTCATTGTCGATATCATACAGGCCGTCTTCAGTTACGTTGGTAACCTCATACTCAGCAGCTCCGTATATCACGCGGTCTCCTACTTTGTACTTATGCTCTGCAGCCGGTTTGATTGTCGGTTCTTCCGGTGTTTCTTCTTTCTGTACGCGGAAGTTATCAACGTCAAACTCCTCGACTACTTGCGCATTGTCCATTTCCGGAGCGTATGCAGCCATTTCCGGGTTGTACTTGGCTGCCATGTATATCGAGCGGAGATAGGGACGAATAGCGTCGCCAATATGCTCTATGAGCTTCTCGCAGAAGTCAGCGAACTTACGCGCGCCACCTTCTATATAGTACATCGCGAGACGTGTTCCGACCGTCATGATTCTTGCGCTGCGCTCAGCGTCTCGTGCCGGATCGGCCACTATGTTAAGATTCTGCGTGTCGTCTAGTAAGCCTTTGAGCTCATCTAGCAGACTCTGCGCTTCGTCTTGCGTTACGATAGTGTTCTTGGCGCCAAAGTCGCTTGACGGCTTCGGCTCTTTCTTTAATCGAACTCGTTTAGAGGTGGAAGGTGATACCGTTTGGCCTCCTCCTCCTCCTCCGCCGCGTCCTTTAGGTTCCTTAAGACGTTGTATTCGTGCAGCAAGTCTTTCGGTGCGTTCTGCCACCAGTCGTGATTCTCTGCTTCTTCCAACCTCTGGAAGTCCGTCTCCGATAGCGGCAAGCTGATCTGCGCTAAGTCTTCCGGAGTCAGGATTTTCTTCTGTTTCTTTGACATAATCTTCTAGGGTGTTTAATACTCCGTCGAGTTGCTCGTCGGATATATCGTAGTTAAACTGTTCTTTGGCTTGCTCAATATCCTCGATAATCTTCCCTCCATTGTTGCCTGAGTTGTCAAGACTGATAATCTTAACCTCCGGAAGATAATCTTGGATCTCCTGTAATTTACCTTTGCCATTAGTGAAAGAAGCTATAAAGTACTCCAGCGATAACGTTCTTCCGGTGTGGTGTGCTCTCTCGAGGACGTTCTGGAAGTTCGTCTGTACGTCGTTATAGACTTGCACTACCGTGATATTCTCCAACGGAATATCATGCTCAAAGGCCACTCTCGTAACTTTGTCAATACTCTTGTAGTCGGCAAGAGGAGCGTCATAGAGTACGCCGGCATTCTCGGTTAGTGCTTTTACTTCACTATTGTTATCAACAGTCCTAGACTTTCCACATCCGGCGCAGCCGCTAATGAAGACTACGGTATTTTTGCCCTCTGCTACCGCTTTTTGAAGCATTGCAGAATATACCATTGCCCTTAGTTGACCTTCGACATACTTGAATTGTGGAACGTTTGTGCCGTTATAGCCTATCTCAGTAAATACTTTGCGGAGTTCATCGGGGTCTAACTTATTGCCGTACTTCCCAATGTAATCGGCGATAATGTTGTCAATGCCCTTAGAGAGTAAGAAGTCAATCTGCCGTTGTTGCTCGGCTTGTTCTTCGGGCGTCCCCTCTTTATTTGTCTGCAAAGTTACTAAAAATTTCTCAATTGACCAAATTTTTTGAGAACTTTTTTCACTTTTTGGCTCTTTTTCGTCGTTTTTAGTAACATTGTTACTATTTTCTCCGGCATTTGCGTTGTTTCCGGGAAGTCCAAGCCAATGCTTGCGCACTACTTCATAGCGAGCTTCAATCCACTTGTTAATGTCCTCCGGACTATTCAATCCGTTTTCGGCATACAACTGTTTTGCCAATTCCGGATATTGCTCCAAACGTCCCTTAGCTAGAGCTATAGCATTGCTTAAGCTATCCTGGTGCTTAATAAGCGTCTCGATGTCCTCCATTAAATGGGATACACTCTTTGGTTTGGTTAAGTTGAGACGAGTTACTTCGTCTTCATATCCAACAGACGCAGCGCCCTCCGGCTTGACGGACTTGTAGTCTGCAAATGGTTTTGTCTTGCGGTGAGACGAGTCAATCCATTTCTTGAACTCGTCCATCGTTACCTCGGTTACGACACCCATACCCTGCCAGCCTGGCTCGTAGTTGCTCAGATATCCGTTCTGTGCGTCTGCCAATGAGTCGAAGCCAAGCATACACTTATGCTCGTCAAACTCGCCGTTGTTCACATTGCGTTGATCCACGACAAACACTTTCTCGCTGCGCAGGTTCGGGCCGATGAATACGTCAATATGGTCGCCGTCCACGCCCTCGGTTTGACGAATCTTACCGTATGTATGGTGCATCAACTGTTCCCATTTCTTTCCGTTGGCGTCCGTGCCGCGACGCGTACTACCTTTAGGATTCTCGATAGTGATAGGCAGTCCCCACAGGGTCACATGCCCCTGCTTATAATTCTCTGCCTTCTTCTGAGCTTCCGTAGGGTTCGTGTCCGTCTCCGCTTCGGCATTTTCTAACTGTCCGTCAGGTGTAGCGTTCCATGCAGGACCATTATGAGAATTAAACAATGCGCTTCTTACGATATTGGTGGACGGGTCGGTATGCAACTCAAGACGTCCGTAACCGGCACGGTCGAAGATATAATAGCCGGTCTTGCCACTTGCATTAACGGACTGATCATGCAATACCCACCAATGGCCAAGTATTTTACGTACTGCGCTGATGTCTTTGCCTTTCAGTAACTGCGCACTGTAATAGTTCACGTCAGGATCTTCTTGGACGTTTTCACGCTCCGCAAGAATCTCCTTAGCTACGTTCATCGCATTAACGACTGCGGCTACTTGCTCCTCGACGGCCGTGGACGCGAAGTCAAACGAGCCGGTCTCGGTCATATCCATGAGGTCGTACGGATCGGTAAACTCCTCTCCTAACTCAATGATACGACGTAACTGATCGTCGGTGCGGTTCGCCAGGTTACCGTCGCCTATGAGTTGCTTGAACTCCTCATAGTCCTCGTCGGCTTGCGCCTGTCCGGGTGTTGTTACTTCGGCTGGTTCATTACTTGCCGGTGCGCTTCCAGAAGGATTGTTAGCTTCGCGGCCTCTTGGTTGCTCTTCGGGTTCTGTTGCTTGCTTGCCATAAGATGAGAGAATTAGGTTTTTGAGTTCAGTAAATGACATGAGGTTGCCAAAGATATCTTTTTGGCCACCGAGAACGGTACGCGCCTGTTCGTTGTACTTGGTCAGCACGTTACGGAAAGCATCTATACCATTGGCGCTCATCTCCTCCGCGAGAAGAAGTTGGAACGGAGTGTAGTTTTCTGCGGCCGTATGGACTTGACCGTCTTCCGATATCTCCGTTTGACTGACGAACGACAGGAACGGCATTTTCGCTTTACGCACTTCATAGAGAAGACGTATAGCGTCATTGATATCACCCTCTAAGGAATAGTCGCCGAGCGATTTGTTCTCGAGTATCTGAGGAAGCGCACGTAAGATAGAACTCTTGAGCGCTGCATCGTCCCCCATGAGACGGATTGTCTCGTCGTCGAAGACAGTTCCAAAGAGGATGTTAGACAATCTTTCTTTACCGGTAGCAGACAATTTCTCGCCATCCACCATCTCGGCCTTTTCCCGTTGTGCAATGATACCTGCATTGATAAGATTGTTAATAAGCGTGTGTGGCGCTTTCGTGTCATTGAAGAAAGCGTCGATCGTATTGAAGCCGTCCACGGCCGCAAGTATCTCACTTATTGCCTGTGGCGTCAGCTTGCGTGCATAACCGGCAGCTTTACCGGTGTTGTTCTGCGTCTGCGTCTCTTGCTCGTTGAAGATAGCGAGCGATTGAGTGGAGTAAGGAAGACGCTCATCGAGCTGGAACACGATGCGAGCATGAGGAATAGAAGCTACTTGCTCCGGAGTGAATCCGAATTGCGCAGCGTTCTTGGTCAGCGACTCAGTATATGCAGCGTCGGTATTGTTGACGGCCGCTAACTGACCGGCCATGATACGGCCGTTGCCATTATAGACAAGTCCCTCGTCGCTGATAATCGGCATGTTCTTTATAGCGTTACCATTGAAGCGCTGAGCGATAGTCTGCACCTTCTGTTGCTCTTCCTTATCGTTGGTGTAGTCACGATCGTTGATAGACTGACCATTGGACGTAACCGGATAGCCTTCTGTCTTCTTGAAGTTTTCTGTGGCGTTGTGACTCGGTGTTAGTCCTTCCGGAGAGATGAGCATGTAACGTCCGGATAACTCGCGGCCGTCCGGCAAAGTAGTTGTGCCGACAGTGCCTTCTATCTTCTGTGCTGCGTTGTAACGTTCTGCCATAGAAGCACCGGACGAATGTCCCACCTCAGTCTTGCTACGGCGCTCACGTGCCTGTAATAAGCTCTGGCGCTGCGCTTCCTCTGCGGCGCGCTCCTCGTCGGTCTTGATTTGGCCGAGTGCTAACTTGACGTTATTCCAATAAGCTATTGCAGCATTAGCAGCTTCTTTCTCTTGTGCAAGTGCGGCTTCCTCTTGAATACGTTGAGCGATGTTGAGATTATGAGACGTCTTCTTTGCGATAGACTTCTGGACCTTATTCGCTTCATTGAGCATGTCCTCAGCATAACTCTGCGCGGACTGCTTGTTGTTACCAAATAACTCATAGAGTATCTGTGATGCTTGTGCCTGGTCTATTTGTGTCCAATCCGGGTTACCGGCTTCGTCGGTCGGGTATGACGGTTTAGTCGGTTGGCTGACCGGTTCGCCTGTAGCGGTGGTCTGCGTAGCTCCCATTTCCGCCAGGTCCTCAGATGTGAAAGTATAAATACGTCCTGTCTCGTCCGGAGCTATTGTCTCGAATACTCCCTCGTTTACCTGGCGCAGACGAAGCTGCGAGCCGTCCTCGAGTGAGTAAGTGACAATATCTTCTTCTGTTCCGCTCTCGTCAATAGCAAGAATCTCTGCCGCTTGCTCATGCGGAATGGTCACGTCCTCAACCTGGCCGAGTTCGTCTAGCATCTCCACATGTACGCCGTCATCGTCGATAGCGGTAATGGTTGAGCTATCGTCCGAGACTTTTCCGTCTTTCTTTACGTGGACCTTATCTCCAATAGCAAAGATATCGTTGTTAGCGTAGCGAGCGAACAAATGCTCGGTTACTGCCTGTAAGCGTTCTTGCGAGTTTTCCGGATCTTCGAGAATAGAGACTTCGTTAGCCGGAAGTTGCTCTACGTGTCCGTCCTCGAACTTAACCGTAACGAGGTCTGTACCGCGAGCGCGGAGCGAACCATCTTCTTGCGTCTCTATATTGAGGTCTCCGGACATAGCGTAGCCGGCAACGTCATCACGACCGACAACACCGACTCGGTAGATATTACCGTCCTGGTGTGCAATGTTGCTTATTTCGGCCTGTGCGTTTTCCTCTGCTTGCTGTCGCATCTGCTGACGATGTTCCTGGACTGCAGCTATTTGTCCACCAAGCATATCGGGGTCAAAAGTAGTGAGGACCGTACCGGCTGCAAGATATTCCTTAAGAGCATACGCAAGTTCCGCAGCTTTATTACCTTTCTCCGGCGCACCTTCCATGAGCGTTTTGTACTCCTCCGGATAGACTTGTTCCACACATGCACCAATAGCAGACGGAATGTCTTCCGTATTAGCCTGGTATAAGGTGGCAAGTATTTGCCCTTTGAGGGTGTTCTTATCGGGTCCGTCGTAGGACGAATCATTGATGAGTTTGTCGATCGTCTTGCCGGCCTGCTTGTATTTGACATCGAGGGCCGCATGTTGTGCGGCGTTGAGTCCTCCGGTGAAAGCTGCCGGAACAGAGAACGAAAGCAACATAGGCAGTTGTGTGTCTGCCGTGAAGAAGTCTTTGAGGTTGCCGTCATAGATAGCTCCCTCGAGTTCCTCCAGCCACTCGCCAACTACACCATGATACATCGTCATGCTTGCAAAACGGCTACCGACACCACCTTGTGCTCCCTCGAAGCGCTTGAGTACTTCTCCAAACGGCGTTTTGAGTATGCGTTTGCCGATAGGGTTATCGACGAGCGCACGACCTACGAGACGGAAGTTACCACCGGTCTCCGTAAACAGCTCTTTGACTTCGTCCTTGTAAGCTTGTGCCCAGGATTGGCCGAGCGATTGTTCTTGTACACCGCCAAGCTTTAAGCGGAAGTCTCCGTCCATGCCTACCTTACCCATATCTGCCTGTACATTATTGTTGTACATGTTGGCATACGTATGCGGCAATATGGCTGCAGTAGCGGCGGACTCGCCTGCGCTCATCGCAACATCACCGACGTTTGTCAGGATCCATTTAGCAAGTCTATTCTTTACTTGCCGCTCCACTCCCTTAGTGATAGCTTTGCGACCTGCATCGCCAAAACCTTTGAAGAGTGCATTACCGAGCATGATATCTTCTACGAAAGGAATCATGTCGGCCGTAATTTGTCCGGCCTTACTCCAACGGCTTGTGTCGTGCTCGCGAGCTATCTCTACTGCGATATTAGTGATAGTGGCGTCATACAGGACTTTCTCTTGTGGTGTAAGTACTGCTTCCGGATTGTCGAAAGCATCTGCGTCTGCCACTTTCTTCAATACGTCTCGTTGATACTTGGCGTTACGTAAATCTGAGAAACCGAACGAAGCCATGCCCTCGAGCTTTGTGAGTAAGTGTCTGCCGGTGTCTTTAGCGAAAGATAATAGGCCCTCACCTACATTACGCAAGCTCGCGCCGTTCTGGCGTTGAGCGTCTTGCATACGTACTTCGGACTGAAACAGAATGCTATTAGCTGCTTCGAGATAAGGATTCATGCGGTATGCTTGAGCCAAGAAGCCACGTTGAGCAGCGTCCATATTCTCGCCCTGCTTCATCCACTCCTCTCTGTCGGCACGCTGCAGTTCGCCCAGGGTCTGCGCAGTCTCGCTAAGCATATTGTTAGCTATGGTGCGTTTGCGTATCTCTGGTTGGCGCTCTTCCTGCATCCGACGAAGACTCTCAGCAATAGGACCGGTAGGCTGCTGCACTGCAGGTTGAGCCGGCTGGCCGAGTTGTTGACTCATTTGTCCGGCGCGTTGAGCCATTTCGTGCGCCTGTTGCTGCATACGAAGTTTGGCTTTAGCTTCCTCGTCCATAGGATGAGCCACACCTTGATAAAGGTCTTGGCGCTCCAACTCGCGTTGATACTCTTCCTCGGTTGTGGGTGCAGGATGAGCTACTACGCTCGGATTGAGCGGAGTCGTACCTTCCGGCTCTCGGTTGTCTTGCGGTTGAGATGCGGCAATACCCATGCCGGATAAGAACTGCTCCGGAGTTCCGAGCTGGAGTCCGTGGTTCGTTGCCGTTTTATATGCCCAATCTTGCGTCTCTTTATCGGAATTGAGCGCGTCATTGAATTGTTCGGGCGTCCCTAATTCAATTCCTTTTCCTTTCAGGTTATCGTATAACCATTGTACGTTTTCGTTGAGAGCCATATATTATTTCTTTTTTCGCATGTAAGGTGGGAGATTGTCGTCTGCATTATTATCCAGCGGTCTAAGAAGATACGGAGGAAGATTATTAGCCGATGAGCCGGCAGGCGTACTCGGAGCTGCACCAGGACCTCTATAAGGTGTCCACTCGAACTCTTTGCCGTCGTACTCATCGGACAGGGTCCATAAGCGCGATACTTCGGACTTGAGAGCTGCTTCGTTAAAAGAGCGGCCATATGTGAGAATTTTGTCCGCGTTCCAGCGCTTAGTCGGGTCGTTGGCGTTCGGATTATAGATGCCGGCTTTCTCCAACTTATCGAGCTCGTTAGTCAGTTCGCCGTTTTCGAACTTCTGCTGCAGCGTAGTCTGCACAATGCGAGAATAAGCGTCCGCTTCGTTGGCCGGTACGTTCATCGAGCGATATCCGACGATGTTACCTTTGACGTCAATCTGAGCGACTTTAACTACTTTCTTATTCTTGGATCCGCCGCCACTACCGGAGCCGCTATTACCTTCTCCTCTACTCAGAGCGTGAGACTGCTCGCGATATCCGTTCTGCTCCTCGTGATGAGTTTTCTCGGTACGACTTCCGCCTGTTTTGGTTGTGGTCGAAGTCTTTGACAGATATCCCTGGATGAGTTTGTTAACGGTGTTGGCGTATTGTACACCGGCATTGCGGAGCTTAGCCTGGTTCGCTTCATCCTCGGCTTTCTGCTCAGCTATAATCCGGTCGTTGTCAGCTTTCGCCTTAGCGCCGATATTATTCGGTTGGCGCTGCCATACATTACCGCCGAGAAGCGTCGTAATAGAATCGCCTACAACTGCGATAGCATTGAATAGTGCGTTCTCACGACGTTTGATATTGTTGATGCGTTGCTCCTCTTCCCGGCGTGCACGTTCTACTTCCGGATTATAACCCAGGACCTCGAAAGGTGTTGCCTTTCCGGTGTTCGGGTCTATGCCATACGCGCGTTGAGCCGGCTCTACTACCGTCTTTTGAATATATTGCTGCGTGGCGGCATCAGGAGCGCCTACAGTCGTCGTTTTCTGCGTCTCTTCCGGCTCTACGGTCACTTCCTTTGTGACGTCGTACGGATCTTGATGATTCTTAAGCCTTACTTTCTGTACGTGGTCGTTTGCCATGATACTTTCCTCCTCTGCGTTAATTAAACATCGGCGAGAAAGACACTCCGCCTTCTAATGAATACTTACGCATGTACTTCAAACCGTCAGGACCTAAGAAAGAGCCGTCCGGCTGCATCGTGTATTGTCTTCCGGCATGCTCTTGTGTGCCGAATACACCAACAGGCGGTTGTTGTAACTGCCGTTGATTACCTCCGGCGTCCGGAGCTTTAGCCGCAGGAGCTGCAGCAGGCGCTTTGGGCGCTTTCGCAGATTTGAATCCACCAGCACCGTATGCGTCCATGATAGAGCCTACTGCACTAGCGGCATTTGCTGCAAGATTGGCGTATGTCTGATTGCGAGCCAGACGGCGCTGGTTGTCTTCCTGTGCTTTACGATGACGTGCATACTCTGCCATAAGGTTATAGCGGTCTGCACGCGCCGAAGCATTAGAAGCTATCTGAGCCATAGCATTACCACGCGCTTCTGCATTTTGTTTCTGTACTGCGAGAGTGTATTCAGGAGTAGCACCCGTAATAGCTGCAGTAGCTTTTGCGGTGTCTGTCGCTTTTTGCGCGCGACGATCCAACTCTCCTAATACATATTGAACATCGCTCCGGCTAAGCGGATTTTGTGCAGCTTCTGCACGATAAAAAGCTTCCTGTCTGGCCGCTTCTTTATCTGCTTCTTGCTGAGAACGCCGGTTATTGATGATGCTAGAAATACCCGATACTGCGGTACCTAAAGCACCTATAAGTGTTGCTGCACCTAAGAACATATGATTCCTAAATTTATTGTAATATAATTTACCGGCTGCAAAATTACTGCTAATAATTTGAAATAATTGTCGAAAATCACATTTTTTTGACTGAAAATAACAATAATTAACGCGAATTGATTGCAGAGGTGCACATATTTTCGGCAGTTATTTACAATAAAAAAACCGTCAACTTTCACAAGCTAACGGCTCCCAATGGATTAACTCCATTTATTAACAATCTACCATGTGGTTAACCGCTTTACCCAAGCGGCCAGGGTGTCTATTGCAGACGGCTTTACATCATGCAAAATTACTTTCCGGCAGATGACTCGGAAGGAAGTCGATAATCTGCGACTTCTTTAGGCCGATAATCTCACAGTCGTAGCTGCTAAATTGCTTTTTAAGCGCATCAAGTGCGTCGTCGATGTCATTCTCCTGGACGAGTACATTAACGGCCTTACGTGTCTCCTTTTCGCCATCTACGGTAATAATCTCAATCTTGCCCTCGTAGAAGTTTTCGCCGGTACTTGTGAATACATCAAAGAACAGGCGTTTTTTTATGGAAGGTAATTCACATTGGCCGCAGATATACGGCTTCACATGCTCAATTACTCTCGCTTCTATCTCCGAGCAGGTATCACCTTCTACAAGATAGGTTTCACGAACTCGACCGGGATTGTCTTCTCCACTGATCCGGTCATACTCAAGTTTTGCTACATAATAATTCATAATACTAAAATTTTAATTTGTTATTATTTAATCTATGTAATATAGAGTTACACATCTCCTCTTTGCTCTTCATGGAAATGTATAGTTTCATAGATGCTACTTTACGTAAAATATACTCTCTTTTTTTAGCATAAAGTATTCTTTCTATTTCTGCTACAACTTCTTCTTCTCGATAAGGATTAGTATCGGCCGCTCTGCAGCTGAACCAATCGGTTTTGTTTTGTTCTCCAAATACAACGATACCGACATTTCTTGTTGTTCCTGGATCTAGCTTTATTCTAACAACCTTAAAATACATATCCGCTTCTTTCCGGAGCTTCTTTAGTAGTTTTGTCTTCATATCTCGATCTTGTTAATTCTTTCAAAATAAAATATAACATTGTGCGGATGCTCTTCGACTAAGCCGTAGCGTTTAGCCATGCGATAGGTGAAGTCGCGTTCAAGGCAAACCAATTGGTGCTCCAACGCCTCGCGAAAACCCTCGATGCTGAGCGTACCTTTTCGGAAGTTGCACGGACGGCAGGCAGGGTTATAGTTCTCAAGACTATCGTCGCCGTAGTGCCCTTTTGCCCAGCGCTCTCTGTCTTCGTCTGACCAGCTATGAAAGGCAGGCTTGATATGGTCAACTTGCATGTCTTTGAACTCAATCGGACGCCCACAATACGCACAACGACCGTTGAACTTGCTATAGACAATCCTACGGACTCTTGGGGGAATTCTTACCATATATCTTCCTCATCTTCTGTATCTGTACATTGGTTTAACTATTTTGCGAATTCTTTATCTCCGAGACACTCTCCGTGGTGGTTTGCAAAACATTGCAAGTTTAAGCATACTTGGCTCATATCGGTCCTCCTTTCTTAGTAGAATAATTTAGGGCGAACTTTCGTTACAAGTTCGGGGGTGTCGAATATATTGCCTACAACCTCAAAATCGGTGCTGCTCCATCCGAACTCCGTGCCGATGATACCTGAACCGTCCATGTGGAAGCGTACCTCGTACCGAAGGCTATGCTTATTCCATTTGACCTCACCGATGTACTCTTGCGGCTCGGTCTCCGCGAAAAAGCCGTCCTTACCCCAATACTCCGGGATATAGACTTTCACAAGGTCGCCCTCGAATATCTTTACGCCGTTTTTGTCGAGCCTATTGGTAAACTGCCCAACCGAAGCGGCAATGACCTCGACTTGGATGTCACCAATCTTCTTGTTTTTTGGGATCGGTGTGTCTTCGGGGATGATGAAATGGTGTGCGTGGGTTCTCTCGTCGTTGTGGTGCATCGTGAAATACGCACCCTCAACCCACTTGTCGCTGATAGTTTTGCCCTTGAATAAAATTAGTCGTCTCTGTTCCATATTCAGTCTCTTTTTTATAATCCGTGCACAATCTCGCCTAAGTTAGACTTTAGGAATAGATCTCTACGATAACACCAAGCATCAAAGTTTTTAAGTGAAACAGGGAAAGTGCCATCGAGAATAACCATATCAATTCCTTCTTCCCAATTGCCTTCATAAAACTTGTTACGGTCTCTACGATACAGGACTAATCCCATATATCCCTCTGGTTGCTTTTCTTCTGGTTTATGCCACATACTGCTCTCCTTTTAAAACTTAATTGTCTTTAATATCTTTAGCAGTCTTGCGTACTCGAAGTTCCTATAAGCCGTCATAGCATAAGTATGAGGGTTGCTATGATTATAGCCGAACCTCTCAATATACTCCTTGCAAGCACGTTTAGTAAGGAACGCTCCTGTATCTTTGCTAATGAAATACTCTTCTTTTACTTCGACAGGATAAGCCGTTGAATGGTTATACGACATCCATCTGTTATAGAACTCTGCTAATTGGTCAGCATCATCTTGGTCGGTCAACTCGTATTCATCACGTGCTGCATCGTTCTGTTCCTCGTCAAGCCACGTTTCTATGCGCTCATTGATCTCGTCCAGCGTGAATCTTGAATCGTCAATAAAGATTTGCATTTCATTGAGACCTTTATCGCGGATCTCCTCAACTCCCCAATAGATAGGGTCAGCCTGTCCATCGTCTGCTTGGGTCAGCAACTCATGCTGCAAGTCTTTCAAGAACTCGTAGTCCTCTTTTGAAACTTGAATCTCCATACTGCTCTCCTTTCATATTTTATTACTTCAGGTTGTTAGTCCACAAATTCAAACTCATACACGAATACAATCGGATTATATGGCTCGCATGGTATCTCGCGACCATTTATATTCGTCTTTGGTTTCTTGCGCAATTTGTCTATAAGAGATATAAACGCAGCTTTTGCAGTCTCTCCGTGGAACTTACTGCCGTAATAGGTATAGTACGGCTTGCAACCCATGACGCGGGATGTCTCATCGACACGGATGATGCCTTCCTTCATCGCGTCTTCCTCGCTGATGTCTTGCATGAATTCCGCCTTGATGCCGGTGATCTTGATATGGTGCGGCATGAAGTCGGCGCAGACATACAATTTGTTGTTGTACCCTGCGCTTTCGTCCCACATGACGAAGCCGGTCGGGTCCTTCGGACTTGGCACCCATGTTGGGACTGTCCCGTATTGGTGGATGTCCTTGTAGGGCTGTGCGATAGCGACAATCTCGCCGACATGGTACTGCGAGCGGATGTACTGCTCCGGCTCAAAACTCCTCTCGTCTGCATCTAGGCACTCAATGAATAGATACTGACCATCGCCGACAACCTTACCTGCTGGCCAACGGTAATAGCACACTTCTTGTTTACCGCGATAACGAGCAACGCGGCGTGTCATGGTCTTGCTTCTTTCGAAGACGGCACTTTCAAGGCCGAACTTCTCTTGGAACATAATCTTTCTCATAGCTCAATCTTATCATTTGTGGCTCTTAACTCCAGGATCTTAAGATACGAAGCCATAGTATTGGCTTGCGCTTCATACAACTCGAGCGGAGCAGTTACGGGGAATTTGTTAGTTCCTTTCCGAACGGTTAGAATCATGTTAATTAATCCCTCATAACGAATCCGTAATTGATAGTACTCTGCTTTCAAGCGCTCTTGATAGTCTGTACTATTCATCAGCGCTACTGTCTCGGCTAGTGTAGCCACTCCGTGTTTTGGTATCATAATTCTTGCTATTTAATATAAATCGTACTATATTTCTTCTCAAAATCTTCGACGTCCAGGTACATTATACCGGCATTCTCTGCACACTTGCGGTCCGAGTCGGAGAAGTCACCAGGCTTGCCGGAAGCGTCGCCGATCATCATGGACTGATAGTTTTTGACATCGTATTTCTCTTTGAAGAAGTCTATCATGCCGGTATTAGGCTTCCGGAAAGGATTACTACTATTGTTGTATTGGCAATAGTATGCTTTCACGGTTATCTCATCGCGGAATAAGCTTCTCAGTAGAGCTATAATGCGCTCAAGCTTCTCTTCAAAGTCCGCTTGTGTTATTATACCGCGCTCTATTCCTCCCTGGTTGGTAACGATGAATAGATACTCCGGACCATAGCTCTTTATAGCGCTTATAATGTTAGGCCGCAGCTCCCAATCGTCTTTATCTACAGGAAGATTATTGCCACTCTTTGTTTTGATGATAGTTCCGTCTAAATCAGCAAATAATGCCTTGCGGAAAAATTTCTTTACTTTTGTCATCTTTTATAGTTATTATAGATTGTTCGAAAATGAAGTGCTCTATTATGCATATACAAACGTATGGCGTCGAAGACAGTGCGTGCTTTTATTACCACTCTCGCATTGCGCCGGATATGTATATCGCTATCTCTAACTACGCATACTCGTATATATTTCGCCGCTTTTTTGGCGTCCTCCAGGTTTTTATAGACGAGGATTACACGTCCAAAGCCTTTAAGCTTCGGCTTTATCAGTCCCTTCTTCTTGTTCATCTCGTATTGCCGTTATTTGTTCAAAGCACCAGGTATCTACCTTCTTGAGCACTTCTTCTACGGTGTCTTTGCTAACCATGTTGTTTTCATCATATTTAAGCGACTCTCTAACCATATCGTTGCGGAGTGAGAAGTACTTGGACGTTCTGAGCATGTAGTTAATCAGCTTCACGTCGTCGATGAGGAGATTGACGTTTTGTATTTGGTTTTTGCAATACACCGCCAATAGCAAGCACAGGCATACTATTGTGAATGTCAAAATAGCCGCAACGTATCTTCCGATGAATATATCATACGTCATAAACGCCGCATTCATAGCTGCACAACAGATCCATATAATTCGTTCTGTCTTTGCGAGCTTGATAGTTCTCTTTAGAAAGTTGATTGTCTCTGTGCAATCAAGTGTAGCATCTTTATTTTCCATAAGTCCTATTGTATTTATATTTTTGAAGTTCAATTATTGTTTCTTTTGAGGTTTTGTTGATTCGTCGCGTCTCGTTAACTCTCTTAGCGAAGTCGAAGAAACGAATCATGTCGTGTATGTTACTCACATTGGCCGTCACTATATATCCTCGACGGATGTGTATCTTAGTATGCCGGAGAGCTGCTTTTCGCCAGCACTTGGCGATAGTCTTTGCATTAGCTAGCGAGTGTTCAAGCGCTTCTTGCCGGCAGAAGAAGGACGTGCGTATATTCCCTTTTACTCTATCGCGGTGGCGAAAGTAATACTCTCTTTCTTCGTTAGCCCATTCGTTATAGGTCCTTTTCTTTTTCATAGCAAATTGTTTTTAACGTAGGCGAGTATATCTTTATCATCTAGGCACTTGAGCACTCTGTATGGATCACAACGCTCAAGAATTCCGTCCAGGTCAAAGTGGTCGAGCACGTCTCTATAGTCTATATCATCCCAGATATCATGCGTGTCGTCATATACTCTACAATCCGTTAACTCTCTCAGTTGTCTCGCGGTTAGTCCTTTCACATACCGCTCTATGGCATCTGTGTCGGATTTCTCTATCCGTTGAACAAGCTCCGCTTTCTCCCATGACTGCAGTGTTTCGACTTGCGCCATGATTTCATCTACTGTTGGTGTCCCGTCTGGTTTCATAATTGGAATTGAATTTAATGTTGTCAGATGTTGATTATCTCGATATCACGTCAGATAGTATGACTGATCGTCTTTAGTCGGCCGGTAGCTTATCTTACCTAACCGGACGAGGTCCATCGTTATCTTCGTGAGTTCGTGGAATGGCAGTATTCCCCGGAGTTCGTCTATCAACTCACGCCGCAGCGCGCACTCCGGAAACCTATGAGCTGCTTTCCGACGAGCTATGATAGCTTGTATTGCATTATATACCGTCTGTTCTTTCTTCGTCATAGTTCTACTGCATTATATACAGGTATGTCGTACGTCGCGTTACTGTAGCGCTTCGTGTCGATAAAGCTCGGAGCCGCGCAGCGATAGAATTCTCCGTAGAAGTTATTGAACACGTCTTTTACTTCTAGCTCTGTGCCGATTGGCAGTTCCGGTTTGGGTTTATACCACGAACGCGGATACTTGGTCATTTCGTACATGTCATGAAAGCATAACGATACTACCTGGAGCTTGATTACTTTAGGTTTGTTTTTCTCCATAATGATTTGAATGTTATAGGGTTCTTAACTTTCTTCCTCGAGCAGATGAACGCGGCATGGTCTTCCGGAGCTAGTCCCTGATACCACTTACAGCTAGTCACGCATGTGTGGCTTCCGGCTTTGCACTTTTTTCCGCGCGGACAGTACACTAGACACTCTCCTCCAGGCGCTGCGCTACTATATACTAACATCCGGTCGTCAGCCATAACTTATTCGAATAGTTCCGGAGACAGTTGTTTCTTCACTATCTCGTCCACCTTACGCTCATACTCCTTTGCCTGTTTCATGACGGACTCTCTTTCCGGATCGTCACGCTTCATCGCAAAGAAGCGCTTTTGTAACCTGCGCATTTCTTCTACAAGCCGCAGCAGTTGATGATATTCTTTATTCTTGTCTGCCATTATTGCTCCTTCCCTGAGAATAGTTTATATACTAAATTTACGCCAGGTCCATAGTGGCGAATTAAAGCCGGACCGAATTGACTTATCCAATTCTTATCCATATATGTAGCTATCTCTTTGCTTGTGAGATATAGAGCGTATATGCGCTTTTCAGCATCGAACTCGGCTCCCCGGTACGCGTTAATAATCTTTGCGTCGAAGATTCTTCCCTCCATAATCATCTGCATGAATTCGTCAACCATCCGGCACTCTTTGGCATTAAGACGAGCTAGGTCCGTGTATTTTCTGTCGCGCGGTATGGTCCAGAACTGAGTAGCTTCTTCTTCATGTCCTGCAAAGCTTCGTCCGTCTTGTGTTTTCCATGACGGTTCAAAGATATCAATGAGTCCTGTGGCTTCTTCCGTTGGCACACACGCTCCCTTGTGCATATACTTAGTTACTATCGCAATAAATTTTTTATCACTTATCCTATTATCAAAAACTCTCGTCGTCGCGTCGTCTTTTTCCGCCGGAGAGATATGACGAGACTCTGCTTCGATAGAAGGAGAAGTATCGTCTATATTATTCTCTTCTTCTTTATCTCCTCTACTCTTATCTTTTCTTATCTTATTGCTTGAGGGTTGCTCTGGCATTGCTATAGCATTGCTATTAAATTGCCGGATAGCCGCAGCTTTCTTTCCTCCTAATGATCCAGCCGCAGCACGTCGTTTGTACTTCTCGTTTAGTTCATTCATCTGAGCGGAGAATGACTCGTTCCAGAAGAAGCCGTTCTCTACAACGAATAGGCCGTATTTCTCGACTATGTTCTTTATCTGCTCCGGTTCTACATGGAGCGTGTATGCCAGGTCCTCGTAGTCACACTTTAGCTTGTGATCTGTAGCAGGACCTAGCAACTCCAGCAGACACCACCATAAGCCGATGCCGGCCATTCCCTCTTTTCTCTCAAGACGGATTAGCTTTTCATCTTGCCGGGCACCGAATAAATGTCGGAAGAATTGTAACCTTACAGGATTGTCTTTCATATTGCGCGTTAATTATTTTCTTTGCTAGCCGGCGCTAAGCACTTCCATATTACGCATATAGGCCTGCGCTTTACTTTCATACTTAGTTATCCTCGACGCTTCGAGCATTGCCGGCTACCTTTGGTTTACACCGTATGCCTGAGTGAGTGACTGTCTCAACTCATCTACTGTTTTTAGATCGTTCACTTCTTCCACTTCAGCTTCTGGAACATCCGGAGCATTTACTGCAGCCGCAGCATTAGCTAGCCGGACGTAGAAGGCAGTACAGGTTGTGTAGTACTTCCCTGTCTTCGAAGCAAAGGACTCGACGGCGTATTTGACTACTATCTCCGGTTTGCTATCTGGATGAGGTTCAACTAGCTTTGCATACTCTTCTATATTATCTCCGAAGAGTTCGAACGCCATTTTTACCGGACGTGCTTCCGTCGTCTCTATGACAAACGTCTGCTTACGCCACTCGCGTCCTCTCGCGCTAGTTCCACTACTAACCGGCTGCAGTTCAACTACGTGTCCGATTGCTTCGTACTGCATACGTTTAGATATTGTACGTACGTTTGTTAATCTCTTTCTCGCGTCTGCGCTGCCGGCAATATAGTGAACCCAACCACCATATAAGCGGCATGTTGCACATCACGCAGAAGACATTAAGCATTATGAGCCAAAATGGTACTTGCATGTTGTAATAAGGCAAACATATTACTGTCCACTCAATGAGCGACATTATTATTAATGTAGCGATAGCGCGTATTCTGTTTCGCTGAATAGTAGCTATGCGTTTTTCTCTGGATCCGGAGTACGGATGATACGTTGTTGTCATGATGTGTATTGATTTGGAATTGAACATGTTTCTTTACTGCTTGCAGCAGATTTTCTTGCGCTCTAACCGTTCTCGCATATACGTTCCCTCTGTCCATTTGTCGCTATGCTCGTCAAGCCACTTCGCTATGGAACTCTTGAAGTAGTACTCGCGCTTATGTATGCGCCGGTCCCAATGCAGGCCGTGAGATAAGTAATCTCTCTCGAGCGCGCGACTATCCGGGCAACCTAAGTAACCCATCAGCTCCGCTTTGCCGATGCAGTACGGACGCTCGGACAATGGTACTGCTATTGCTTTCGTGTAGTTAGCCATTACGCGATACGTGTGATTTGTGATTCAAGCGTATTGCCGATTTTGACTTTCCATATTCCTACACCTAACTTCTTAAGCTGAGATGCGGTACTTTTAATTGTATTGGATTTACAAAGGCGGTGAGCCAACCGGCGTTGCTCTCCCACTTTCATTGATTGTAAATACTTACGTACCTGGAAATTAACTGTTTCAAATTTGCTCATATTCTTGTTGTTTTAAGTTGTTACTCATTTATACTCTGTGCCAACGCCTCACATAGCGCCCGGCTCATATGGACCTCGACTGCATTACCGATGTACTTCTTCTGCTCGGTCTGCGTGCCGACTAGCGTGTAGTCCGTACCGAAACCCATGATACGTTTCAGTTCCGGGACATTCAGCATACGCATCTTAATATCCACGATTCCGTACATCGCCATGAACTCCTTAATGCTCACCATAGCTTCCGTGTCGGTCTTGTAGATAACCACCGCCATGTCGCCTTTCTCGGTTGTGATGAGGTACGGCGGTGTCTTATCCATTCGCGCGACAAGCGTAAAACTCGGGTCGTCTATACTGCCACCTTTGGACTGATAGGCAGGGTTCATAAGGAACTGACTCTGCTCTACTGATACAAGCTTCATCTTCGGCACGGCCGTAACCGCTTGTGCAGGTTCGTCCAGACTTGCCGGCTTGCTCTTGCCGTACTGCATATCCATGAAGCGACTTGTGACTAATGCAAGTCTATCTTTTGTTGTTATGGTTGGCGCAGGTTCATCTATCGAGCGCTCAAAGCCATTTCCGTAGTGCGCATCAAGGAAGCTTGCACCAACCAAAGCATGATGGTCTTTGCAGGTAATCGCTCCGCTCGGTTCGTCTATGCTCACGTTCTTACTCTCCGGATCACCGCTAAACTGTTTACTCAGGAACTGCACCTTTGCCACGCCGAGACGATTCTGCGTCGCTATTACAGGGCACGGCTCGTCAATACTAGGCGCAACGTATTTTCCGCTTCTATTGAACGAATTGTATTTAACTAGGAAAGCGTCCTTTCCACCAGCCACGAACTTAATAAGTCCGGCGTAGATACGTTCTAGCGTGCGCTCCGTTAGCGGTTTCTTGCGGTCGAAGATAGATTTACCCTCGTTGTCGAGTTCGAGCACATCACGCACCGGCTCCCACGGCTTGAGTGCCGTATGGAACATATCAGCTGCGCGACCGCCTTTGCAATGTGTCGGTTCCGGCCATACGATAGGCATGTCTAACCGCGAGAAGATACCGAAGAAGCGTGTGCGGCTCGTCCGTGCTCCGTAGTCCGCTGCGTTTAGAAGACGGTGGTCGAACTTGTATCCGCGCTTCTCTACGTTGTTGACCCATTTAAGGTAAAGTCTTCCCTCGTCACGACTGATTGGCTTACCGTTCTCGTCGAGATCTCCCCAACACATGAACTCCTCCACGTTTTCAATGTAAATATAGTCCGGCCGCAGCGCGTCAATGTATCGAAACAGGTGCTCTGCTAGTGTCCGGCTATCTGCGTCTCGCGGTTGACCACCTTTCGCTTTTGAGAAGTTGGTGCATTCCAGCGATGCCCATAGCACAACCTTTGCACCAGGATTCTTGGTCCGCTCTTGGTCCGTGATGGACTGCAAAGGCTTCATGTCAAGCGTGCGGATATCCTCAGTAAAGTGTTTGGTCTTCGGGTGGTTGGCGGCGTGCGACTTTATTGCGTTCGGATCGTGGTTTACACAAGCTATAACCCTTGCGCATTTCTTTCCGTTCAGTCTCGCGCGTTCTACTCCAGTGGACGTGCCTCCGGCGCCGCAGAATAGGTCTATGTATAATAGTTGTTTCATTGCTGTTTCTTTTTTGTGATGCCCCAAAATTCCTTGTACTCTTTATCTCGATAACCGCAATACGTCTTCATGTCGAAGTCGAATCCGTTGTTATAGCGACATGCGTTACAGTTCTTACGTTTGAGCGGGCATTTATCTGCCACTACTCGATATTTGTATAGTTTCACGCTTCTCCTCCTTCCTCTTCATCGTCATCTTGCTCTAAGAACCGGTCCGGATCCTTAGCCTGCCAGAAGCGCAAGCCGGCCCGTACACATTTCTTGGTGTAGCGCAGGTCACTCTCAAAGTCGAAGCTGTCACCGCGATATTCCGCGTACCACTCGTCGGCTTCCAAATCGTACATCCACACGATACGTATCACCGCGCATTCTCCTTTACGTGTGATACCGTCCTGGCTATACTCTGGCCATAGATAACGCTGACGGAACTCCAGACTTGGCATTCCGTTGAACTCGCAGAACTCTTTACCCGGCTCGGGAGGGCACTCTTCTATGGGCCATACCGAAGCAGGTGCGGAAATAATAGTGGAACTCTTGTCGAGATAGACTTCGTTATTACCTACCTTCTTTATGACGTCGTTGATGTAGGCGTTTAACCTCGCGACTTTCTTCCGATATCGGTCGAATTCTCGCTGGCATTCTTTGGAATTGAACGTTTTTGCCATGATGTTTGAATATTTTTGTATTTTTTTGTCAAAATATTTGGTTAATTCATTAACTTTTTGTATCTTTGCAGCAAATTTCGTAAGGGTTGGCGCCAATTATCGAAATTGAATTAAAATACTTGGTTTTTAATTGTAAACGAACGCTTTCGTTTGCCTGTTTTGTACTCATTAGAGTTAATGCATTAACCAAATCCGCTGCAAAATTACTGCTTTTTTGCGACATACGCAAATTTTCGCGGCGAAAAAATGCATTTTCCAAAAATAAGTACTGAAATACCGCAATTTTTTGCGGTTTGTGGCTGCAAAATCTTAAAATTTGACACTTTTAATAATTTAGACTATGGAAAATGACGTAAAATCCCGAGTAAAACAAGCACTTAAGGAGTTGGATATAAGTGCTACTGCAGTTGCAAAGAATAATGGTATGAGCGACAGGACTCTTCTGGATCAAGTGAATGGTTCATCGAAGATTAGTGTCGCAGCAATAGAAGCGCTATTGGCCTATAGAGCAGATATCTCGGCCGAGTGGTTGCTTCGTGGCGTCGGAAGTATGCTGAAGACGAGCACGAGCGGACTGCGAGACGGATATGGGAATACGAATGACGTGGACGAGTTGAAGACAATAATAAGCCGGCAGCGCAGAGAGATTGACGGACTCTATGAGCGTGTCGCCGAACTAAAAGGGGGAGCAGAGATCCGAAGCGCCCACCTCGCATAATACCGCTTATACGATTATGAAATACTTCTTGTGGATATTGTTTGCCGCGTACGGACTGCTCTACCTGCAGTTATTATATGTCGGTATATTCAAGAAAGAGCAGATCCGGAGCTACTTCCGGAATCGTTGGAAGATAACCGGCGAGAAGACTCAGGACTATTTGTATGCATTTCTTATGGTTGTGTGCTTCGTCCTGGTCGTTATAGCCTATAAATATACATCCGATATCTATGAATTAGTTATAAGGTATGCTTACGCGCATTAAACAAATACAGAAGCTCCGGCATATTACCAACGAGCAGCTATCTAAGGAGACAGGCATCGGTAAGTGGACTATCTCGAAGCAGTTAAACGGCGTCTATAAACTCAATTTAGATGTCGTGCTCGCGTTGCTTCGTCTCTGTCCGGACGTCTCTGCAGATTGGCTTCTAATGGGCCGTGGAGACCTCACGCACGCGGACACGCGCGCCATTATAAATAGAATAGATATATTAAGTAGTAAGATAGATACTATTACTAATAGTAATATAAAGGAAGTCAAATGAAACATAGCAAAAACATAGCAACAAATCGTTTTTTCTGCGTAACTCGCAGTATATCAATGCTATTTCCATTGACTCTTAATCAGTGGGTCGAGGGTTCGAGCCCCTCGGGGGACACACAACGTAACTTATTGAAAATTAAGCACTTAGGCATACACCACAAACGTGGTGCGTGCCTTTTTTGTTGCGATTTTATGCTTGTTGCTATGTTTTTGCTATGTTTCTGTAACTGACTGATATGGCGAAAGTTACCGCAAATATACCACAAATATACCGCAAGTAAAAAATATCAAAACATAGCAAAAACATAGCAACAGAACACCTTTATATATAAGTGCGCACACACCTGCGCGCGCAAAGGATAACGACAAAACGAAAAAATAGAATATTATGGCAAAGATTTCACTATTTCTTGACACGCGTCACGCTTCTCAGGACGGATATCCGCTAAAGGTACGCATCACGCACAACGGCACCAACGCGGCCAGATCCACCGGTATCTATCTGAGCGAGCATTATTGGGACGCCGATTATGAGCGACTCCGGAAGAATGCTCCTAACGCTCGCGCCAATAACGAGTACCTGGAGCAGCTTATCTTCGAGTACCGGCAGAAGACGCTTGAACTTGACCGGTCGCGCCGGCTGCGCTCCATGAAAGCAAAGGACGTGCTTTCCTATATCGAGCATGGAGATTTACTCGACACCGGGGATAGCTGCTTCAATACCAGGCTGCACACGTACGCGGAGGGGTGCGCTAAGCAGAAGACGGCAGACTCTTTCTATTACACGGAGCGCGTCGTCATGCAGTTCGCTCGCGAGCACCGTATAGGTATTGACAACATCTACATGACCGATATCGACTACAAATTTCTTAA